>JAABUO010001958.1_pt1 | contig 25762 bp, 21 predicted proteins | sample 5559291 | NCBI WGS metagenome assembly JAABUO01 (sample SAMN10711878, study PRJNA513372) | rock metagenome | isolation source: Antarctica rocks | place: Antarctica: Victoria Land, Finger Mt sud
TTGAGTTCTCCGCCTGCACGGCGAACCCGGAGGGCCAACCTCCATCACTGGCACAGCACGTATCGCTCCAACGATCTTCTACATCGTCATCACTCCACTTTCAGGACACACTCAGGTCGAAGTAGCTGATCAGGCGCCGACGACGAGGACATCGCGGGCGGCTTCGATGGCGTCGGGAGTGATCGTGTCGAGGTTGTTGATGGTCGGTGATGATTCGCCTCGCCAACTCCGGAGCCGACCACCTCGACAACGGCAGACCGCTGTCCGCGGCGGGTCGGCACGCCATCGCCTTCACCAGCATGACCTGCACCGCGGTGAACGTCGGTGGCCGGGCCGGACCGGTTTCGCATCGCCCGGGACTGGCCTGCCCTGGAGGCCAACAGCACGATCGATATCCGCAACGCCAGACGCTGCGTCGTCCCTCCCGCTCAGCCGGGGTATGCGGCGGACTGGGCGCGCTGTTTACCGCAGTCAGGTACCGCTACCCACCCGCCGCTCAGCCCGCACTCCACCTCTCGGCTGGCCCGGCAGGCCGATACCGGCCTGGCCCACCGGCCTGGTCCACCACAAGGCGTTTGCGGGTCGATGGGTTCGCCGCGGTTCAACCCTCAGCAGGCGGCGATTGAATCGACAGCGCCGCCGGCGTGGACTGGGCCACCGCCAACCAACGGAAGAAGGACGCTGCGCAGCAGCTCCCGCTGTTTGCCGATGCTCTCGACGACATCGAAACTCGTATCGCTGACTCTTGCTTGCCCGGACGGAACGACTCGGGCACACGATCAGCCGACCTGTTTAGTAGTCAGACCCGACGAGCATCACCGCTCACCGCCTCAGTCCCCCCGAGAAGTCACCCGCTTGACACCCAACGACATGGGATGTCTGCTAATTCTGAAGCGCCGTCAAGAAAACGTCGGCCAGTCGGGCAAGCGGGCGGGACAGGTTCCCGCCGCTAGCCAAGACGAAGCTTCGGTCAACGGCCATCCGGCCGACTTCGATGAGCTGCTCGACGGTCTCAGCAGGGTTCTGTGCTGACACAGAACCCGTGTCTTCCAGGCACCGATGTTCAGACGCTGTACCGCTGCACAGCCGAACATGCCTTTCGGCAGCTGGTTAAAGCCATGACCTAGCGCCAAACTTGCTGCGAAGGATACTCCGCAGCATCTTGACGACCATGCAGCTCCATCGTAGAGTCGAAGAGTCGGTTCACGTCCTGAACAAAAGTTCACCGCGAGGAGAGCAATGAAGCTCAACAAAGTCTTACCTGTCGTTCTGATGAGCGGTCTGGTGCTCAGCAGCTGCTCGCTGAAACAGAACAGTGACGGAGCCTCTGTGACTGTCACGTCTGCCGGACCCGCCGCCAATGCCAGCGGACCTCAGTCTGCAGCCGCCAAGCCGGCCGCCGACGTCCCTTCGTTGGCCGGCAAGAAAATAGGGATTTCGATCGTGGGCACCGATCACTATTGGGATCGTAATGCCTACGAGTCGGCCCAGGCAGAGATTAAGAAACTCGGCGGAACCCCGATCGCTGTCCAGGCCGGTCGGGTCGGGTCTCAACAGATCGCGGACCTGGAAAACCTCGTATCGCAGAAGCCGGACGCCATCATTTCGATTCTGGGTGATGCGGCCGCGTTGGCCCCGGAATTCCAGAAGATCAAAGCCGCCGGTATTCCACTGTTTACCATGGACCAGCCGAGCCCGCTGTCGGTCAACAACGTCACCTCCGACAACTATCGAGTCGGTGAGACGGTGATGCGCACCATGGCCGAGGACATGGGCGGGAAGGGCAACATCTTGCTCTTCAACGGTTTCACGTCCACCCGGGTGTGCAATCTGCGGTACGAGCAATTCCAAGCTGTTTTGAAGGACTACCCCGACGTACACATTTTGCAGCCGGAGCTGCAGGACGTCATCCCGGGAACGGTCGAAGATGCCCGCCAGAAGACGACGGACGCCCTGAGCCGGTACCCGAAGGGTCAGATTCAGGCCATTGACGCATCGTGCTGGGACATTCCGGGCGTCGGTGCTGCGCAGGCGGTGGCCGCGGCCGGCCGCTCGGAGATCAAGATCTACGGCAATGACGGCGACCCTTCGGCGCTGTCGCTAGTTTGTGATCCCAAGAGCTCCTACCAGGCCGACATGGCCCAGCAGCCCAAGCTGATCGGTAAGCAGTCAGCAGACAATGTGGCGCTTTACCTCGGCGGTAAAAAAGAATTGGTCAAGCACACTACCTACTTCGACCCCATCTTGGTCACCAAGGACAACTGCAGCCAGACCATGCCGAGCTTGGGCATCACCGCGGGGAGCTGATCTATGTCTACAAGCATCAGCAGTACCTCCTCGCCCGGGGAGCAGACGCAGGTGGGTCTGCAGATGACCGGCATTACCAAGCTGTTCCCGGGCATGGTCGCGCTCGACAACGTCGACCTTGATGTGCGTCCGCACGAAGCGCACGGGTTGGTCGGAGAGAACGGCGCCGGCAAGTCAACCTTGATAAAGATTTTGACGGGTTTGTACCGCGCTGACGGCGGACACATCACCCTGGCTGGGAAGCCCTTGGACATCACCTCGCCAGCTGATGCCGAGCATGCCGGAATTCACGTCATTCATCAGGACCGGCAGCTGGTTTCGAACCTGTCGGTCGCGGAGTCTTTGTACCTGGGCCGGCAGGAAACCACCCATGGGCTGCTGGTGCACCGCAAGACGCTCGAGAAGAAGGCGCAGAAGGACATCGAGGAACGGCTGGGGATTAGCTTGCCCGGCGGCGCCCTGATCGGCGATCTGTCCGTCGCCGAGCAACAGCTGGTACAGGTTGCCCGAGCCGTATTGGCGTCGCCGACTTTGCTCGTCCTCGACGAGCCTACGGCGGCGCTCGCGCAACGTGAAATACACAAGTTGTTCGAGATTCTGCAGGGACTCAAGCAGCGTGGCATCGCATTGATTTACATCTCGCACTACATGGATGAACTGCGCGAGTTGTGCGAGCGGGTGACCGTGCTCCGCAACGGGCGCAACGCCGGTGTTGTCACCATGGCCGACACCACCATTGATGACGTCGTAAAGTTGATGATCGGGCGTGACGTCGAAGAGTTCCCGGTCCGACCGGCCTCCGCCCTCGGGGACGTACGCCTGGAGGTAACGTCGCTGGCCGCATCTGGCGGCATCAACGACGTCTCGTTGTCCGTTCGTGCCGGAGAAATCGTCGGTCTCACCGGGTTGATCGGCTCCGGAGCCGACAACCTGGGCAAGGCTTTGTTCGGGTTGTTGTCGATCAAAGGCACCGTGTCGATCGACGGCAGGCCCATGACGCGGCACACGTCGCGCCAAATGGTTAAGAAGGGCGTGGCGTTTGTGCCGGCCGACCGACGTGGCGAAGGAGCCGCAGTGAGACTTTCGGTCAGCGAAAATCTCACTTTGTCAGCACTGCCGCAATTCTCCACCTTTGGGTTTCTTCGGCGCGGTAAAGAGAACGCAGCAGCGCGCAAAACGGTCGATCAGCTCACCATCCGACCGGGACGGACAGACGTAGCAGCTCGGGATCTATCCGGAGGAAACCAACAAAAAGTGGTGCTCGGCCGATGGTTGGTCAACGGCTCCTCAATCTTCATCTTGGATTCCCCCACTTCCGGAGTCGACATCGGCAGCCGGGCGGAGATTTACCGCATCATCAACGAACTGGCATCGACCGGATCGGCGGTCCTAGTGATCACGCAAGATCTTCCGGAGCTGATCGGATTGTCCGACCGCATCCTAGTGATGTACCGCGGAGTCATCACACGCGAATTCAGCAAGGCCGAGGCCACCGACGACGCCGTACTCGCAGCGTCCACCGGATCCGAAGGCGCCTCAGCAGAATTGTTCCATCTGGAGGCATCCTGATGAGCGTGGCCGTCAGCACCGAGACAACTCCCAAACCGGCGTCACCAAAGTTCAACTTCCGTTCCGTTTTGCCCTTCACTGGGCTTATTGCTGTCGTCGTTGAGGTCTTGTTCTTCTCGACCCAGGCACCCGGATTTCTGACCGGCTCCAATGTGCTCAATATTCTCGTGCAGGGCGCAGTTGTATGCGTCGGCGCGTTCGGAATGGCCGTCGTGGTCATCGGCGGCGGCGACGACGTGGTGACCGGCGGCATCGATCTATCCATCGGCGCCACGGTCGGATTAGCCGGAACGGTCGCGGCGACCTTCCTTAAGAACGGGCACTCGGTCCTTTTGGCACTGTTTAGTGCTCTGGTGGTTTCCCTACTCGTCGGTGGAGTAAACGCAGGCGCGATCTCATTGGGCATCCGGCCGCTGCTTGCGACTCTTGCACTGATGGGTATCGCGAGCAGCGCCGACCTGCTCATCTCCAACAACCTGCAACTCCCGGTAAACAACAGCCTTTTCATTTGGCTGCGAGACGGAAAGCCACTCGGTATCCCCTCCGCGGTGCTGGTCCTGCTCGTGTTGTTTCTGGCGACCTGGACGGTCGTCAGCTACACCTCGGTAGGGGTCCGGCTCTACGCAACGGGCGGCAACCCCACCGCGGCGAAGGTCGCCGGTATCAACACCCGTAAGTACGTCGTCTACACGTACCTGTTCTCTGGGTTCTGCGCTGCGGTCGCAGGCATGCTGCTCACTGCGCGTAGCTCCGGAGCTACCCCTGGCGGTGGCTCACCGCTGCTGCTGGACATCATTTTGGCCGCGTTCATCAGCGTGATCTTTTCCCGGCGGCTCATCGTCAACATTTTGGGAACGGTCGTCGGCGGAATGTTTGTCGCCGCGTTGACCAACGGTTTCACGTTGATCAATGTCCCGACGTACTGGGTTAGCGGCGTCAAAGGCTTGCTAATTCTTCTTGTCGTTGCCATATCGGCCTTGCGGAGCAAAAGGGGTAGTGCATGACCCTCACCGAGCCCAATACCACGACACCTCCGGCCCCACCGGCGTCACCCAAAAAGCCGATCAACGTAGGCGCGACGGCTACCCGATATTTCGCGGTGATCGCATTCGTGGTCCTGTGCATTTATTTCGGAATCGCGTCCCCTGCATTCGCCACCGGATCGAATCTGGCCAGCACTCTGAGCGCATCAGCCCTTCTGGCGATCGTCGCTTTGGCAATGACCATGGTGGTCCGGACCGGGGGCATCGATCTCTCCGTCGGGGTGGCTCTCGACTTCGGCGCCATGGGTGCGATCTATTTGATCAACAACGGATACACAGCGTGGGTCGGTGTCGTTGGCGGGCTGGTCTTGGGACTCCTGGTGGGCTTGGCCAACGCGACGTTCATCGTGGTGCTCCGGGTTAGCCCGTTCCTGGCCACCCTGTCGACAATGTTTATCGGGCAGAGCATCCAAAATGTCGTCACCGAGGGCGGGTCACCTACCTACCTGCTTCCGGCGTCGAACCCTCCCGAATTCCAGGTCATGGGGAAGGGGCAAGCCTTCGGACTTGACGTGCCGGTGATTGTCGCCGCGGTGGCGCTACTGGTGGGTTGGGTGGTGCTGGAACGGCTCCGGCTGGGACGGATGATGACCGCGGTCGGAGTACAGACCCCCGTGGCCCGGATTGTTGGTATACCGGTCCGTACTGTGACCGGTGCTGCCTATGTGATGAGCGCTCTCACCTGCGCGCTGGCCGGCATCCTGCTTGCGTCTCGACTGGGCTCGTTTGTGCCCCTTTCCGGTAGTTATTACCTCCTCGACGCCATCGGCGCCGTCTTCATCGGAACGACGCTGCACAAGGAATCGCTGCCCAACGTACTAGGAACGCTGGTCGGTGTCCTGATCTTCGGTGTGTTGGCCAATGGATTGAATTTGGTCGGTCTGTCTTTCTACTGGCAGGGACTGGCCCGGGGCTTGGTGCTGTTGCTCGTGCTGGGCCTGAGCGTGACCTTGTCGCGGCGACGTCGGCGACCGGTCAAGTCGCCGACATCGGCCAAACCAGCGGTTCTCGCCGCTGGGTGACCGACCACGTTGAGGAGGGCCACTTCCGAGTCGCTGCTCGACGCCGATAGACCAACGCCACCGGCCGGAGTGCTTGTCCCGGACGGTGGCGTTGGTCTATCTGTGGAAGATGGGCTCCTCCCCACGAAGCGGGAATCTCGGTGAGCACGCCGGGCCTAACGTGGCTCCTTCACCGGCCCGTTGCCAGCCCACAGTCGTCAGGATCGTCGCGCTCACCGTTGCAGGACACCCCCATAGCCGATGTAAAGGAGCCGGGCTGGTGACAGGTGACCTGCCCGTCGTCTTGGACCGTTGCGCGCGATGGCGTCGATGAAAATCACCCGGTGGACGCGGTCTAGCGGCCGGCCGCGCCATAGCCATAGCCAACTCCTGATCAGTGATGCGGGAGATGGTGTCTTTGGAGACCGTTGCGCCCGGTAGTGGCGTGCGAAGTGGCGCCGAGAGCTTCCCGGTCGCCAGCCCCTTTGGCCGACAGCAACAAGATGATCTGGTCGACGCTAGGCAGCCGTCGTTGCCGCTTGCGGCACGATCGCCGGCCCGAACGTGCCGTCCCGGTCCCGGGCACCTCCGATCTGCACCGGCCCGATCTCGATGTGATCACCGTCTTCGTCCGGGTGCCGTTGCGGGAGTTCCGCCGTCCCGTCCCCGGCCCGGCCGAGTCGGACTGCTCGTACCCGAGGTACTGGGAGGGCTCCGCCTCCAGCGCGGTCTCCAGCGCCGAGTTGGTCAGTCCGGTCAACAGACACTGCGCGGCGAGGGGTCTGCGCAAACTGCTGTGATCACATCCCGTTCAGATTCGCCATGGCTTCGATCGATCCCAGTCCGCATGGTGCCTTCCCGCCATGCTGAGCTCAGCGTGTGCAGGAACCAAGACCATTGCACCGTCGTCCCGACACTCCCGGGTAGCTGCGCTCGGCCGTGTCGACATGTCCGACGATCTGCGGCGTTGCGGCAGACGCGTCGTTTACGGGTTACCAGCAGACGTAACCGCCGTCCACAAGCAGGTCTACACCGGTGCACGCTGCGGATGCGTCGGAGGCAAAGAACGTGGCTGGGCCAATCAGATCGGTCATGAAGATCATGCGGCCCATCGGGGTTTCTGATTCCCATCCGGCTCGCAGATCCGCGACTTCGGCGCGTTCAGTCATGGGGGTGAGGGTGTAACCGGGGCTGATCGAGTTGACTCGGACTCCTCGTCGGGCCCATTCGACAGCCATCGATTTGGTGAGGTGCATGACGCCGGCTTTGGAGGCGTTGTAGTGGACCTGGGTGAGACCACGGTTGGCGATTGTGCCGGACATGGAGGCGATGTTGACGATGGATCCGCCGTCGTTAGCGAGCATGACCCGGGCTTCTGCCTGGGCGGTGAGGAAGACCCCGGTGAGGTTGACGTCGATCATTCGACGCCATTGATCGGGGGTGAGGTCCTCGGCGGGTGCTTGGTGGGCGATGCCGGCGTTGTTCAACGCAATGTTCAAGCCGCCGAGCTCGCTAACGGTGCGGCCGATGGCTGCAGCGACCGATTCGGCGTCGGTTACGTTTCCGGCGATCCCGATCGACGGGACGCCCAGTGTGGCGATCTCCTGGGCGGCACGATCTGCATCGTCTTGGTGCAAGTCGAAGCAGGCAATGCTCGCCCCGGCTTGCGCCCAGCCTTTGGCAATGGTGAACCCAATGCCCCGGGCCGCGCCGGTCACAAAAGCGACCTTTCCTTCAAGGGGAAAAGATTGGTTCTGCATAAGGGCTTCCTCGATTGATTGATCAGTTGGTAGCGACGGCGCGTGCGGTCTTGGCCATGAAGGCGTTGAGCCCGTCGCGGTCAGTCAATCCAGCGTCGGAACCGAGGCCGGTAGCTACGATGCTGCCGGAAGCGAGGCCTAGCTCGGCAGCATCGTTCACGGAAGCGCCCTCGAGTAGGGCTGTGATGAATCCGGCGGTAAAAGCGTCTCCGCACCCGGTGGTATCCACGACTTGGACTTGATAGGCAGGCAGCAGAGTCTCTGGCTGGCCGTTGGGCGCAATGGAGACCCCTTCGCCGCCCATCGTGAGAACGGTGCAGCCAACGCCCCGCTGGTGATACCAAGCGATTGCCTTCTGCCGGTCCTCGGTGTCGGCGACGAAGCAGGCATCCTCGAGATTGGGTAGGAGGTAGTCGACGTAGGGCAAGCACGCGGCGAGCTGTTCGGGGAATGCCGGGTCCTTGGTAGGGATGAAGTCCAGAGTGGTGACGAGGCCGGCTTGCTTTGCTCGGCGCAGCAGTTCCACCGACGGCGGCCCGTCGAGGCTGGGCAGCAATCCGGATCCGCCGAGGTGCAGGACTTTCGCTGATTCGATGACATCCCAAGGTGCGAGATCGATGGTGACGGACCTGCTGGCTCCCACGACGTGCAAAGGGGGGCGTCCACCGTCAGGGCGAATGGGCAGGATGGTGGCTGATGTCTGCGGGCCGCTGACTCTGGTCAGCCCGGTGCAGTCGACACCCTCGGATGTCATCTTGGCCACGAGGTAATCAGCCAGGGCATCTTGGCCGATGGCGCCGACAGTTGCGACGCGCACACCTAGACGGGCCAAATCGATCGCCGTTGCTGCGGCGGTGCCGGCCACGGTGATGGTGATCTGCTCGATGAACTCCACTTCCTGGCCGGGCGGGATTCTGGTGACTGGACGGCCGAGGATGTCGACGATGTGTAGGCCGAATGTGATGACTTGTGGCGCTGAATCATTGCCGGAGGGCATCTGGGCGGCGGGTGCGGGGGAAGCGGAAGACACGGGTTCACCTCGTTGTGTGGGCGGGTCAGCTGCAGCGGTGTCGGTGTTTCATGCACACGTGCCCGTGCTCTAGTCCTCACGGTCACGATCGACGTTTCGACTTTACCGTGCTGTGCAATGGTGCACTGAATGCACCGTAGTCCACCTATTCTGCTCTCTGAGAGGTCGGAAAACAAGCAGGTCTTGAGATCGGGAGTCATGGCATGGATACCTAGCCTGCGCTCCTTACAGGCAAAAGAGACCCAGGGGTCAAGCTTCCTGCCGTTGACAACAGCTACGTTGGTGCGACTAAGCTTGCACCAATTGACGCAACGATGCACAACCGTTCAGAAGGGCCCGTCATGCGTGCAGCGGTCTACCACGGTCCAAAAGACCTCCGAATCGACGAAGTGGCAGAGCCGCAGTTGACTGCTGGCCACGTCAAGGTGGCCGTCGCCTACAACGGCATCTGCGGAACTGACTTGCATGAGTATTACGAAGGCCCACAGTTCATCCACGAACACGGCCATCCCCGTACCGGCTATGGCATGCCTGTCGTCATGGGACACGAATTCAGCGGCACCATCACCGAGGTCAGCCCCGACGTCGCCGGCCTGCAGGTCGGCGATCGCGTGGCGGTGGAGCCGCTTCGAACCTGCGGGGAGTGCTACGCCTGTACCAACGGCTTCTACAACGCATGCAGTACGGTCACGGTCGTCGGTATCGCCGGTGGTCAAGGTGGTCTCGCTGAGTTTGTCGTCGTCCCGGCCGACAAAGCCCACGTACTGCCCGACTCGGTGAACCTGGAAGCGGGCGCTTTGGTGGAGCCGATGGCGGTGGGGTATCACGCGGTCAAGCTGACCAACCCGCTTCCGGGTCAGTCAGCTCTGGTGTTCGGGGCCGGTCCGATCGGTCTGGGGGCAGCACTGGCCCTGCGCGCGCTTGGTGTCACGGATGTGACCGTGGCAGAGACGGCACCCGCCCGGCGAGAAGTGTTGGAGGGTTTGGGTATCGCGTCGGTGAATCCGTTGGAGGTGGATTTGCTGGAATTCGTCGCCACCCACACCAACGGTCGCGGCGTCGACCTGGCGGTGGACTGCGCTGGGCACACCGTGACCTTCCAGCCGGCGATCAAGGCCGTGCGGCCGCATGGCACCGTCGTGCTCGTGGCGATGTCGCCGGCGCCAGTGGCCTTCGTACCCAGCACGCTCAACCTGACTGAGGTCACCATCCGCGGTTCGCACACTTACACGGCACAGGACTATCGCGAAGTCATCGATCTGATGGCAAAAGGTGCCTACCCGATCAACTCGTCCTGGGTGACTCATGCGGCTCTTGAGGACATCGTTGCCGAAGGTTTCGAGGCGCTGCGCCAAGGGCGCGCGATGAAGGTTTTGATCGACGTCTGACCTGCGTCGGCGATCTCTGATGACTCATATCGAGACTGACCTTGACGTCGACCGGCAAGTTGTCCGCGCCCTGGTGGAGCGCCTACGGCCGGGGTTGACCAGGCTGGCCGAGGTGATCGCCGGTGTCTATCGGACCGAGATCGAGGAATACGCCAGGGTCAGCCGTGCCGACGACGCGGAGTTGATCGCTTCTGCCACAGCCAACCTCCGCGTCCTCATGGAGGATCTGGTGTCCGATGACGAGGGTTTCGAGGGCGAGGAGTTCGAGGGTTTCGGAGCTTCTCGGATGCACATGGGCATCTCCATCGGAGCTCTCATGCGCGCGTTCAATATTTGGGGGCAGCAGACCTGGGTTGCTTTTCAGCGTCAGGTCCTGGGTAGTGATCCTGCCGAGCTCGCAGCGTGCCTGTTCATCGGCGAGCGCATCTTCAAGCATGTCGAGCGTGCGAGCGCCAGCACAGCCGCCGGCTTCATGCGTGAAGCCATGTCGACATGGAGCGATCGGCAGGTTACCCACAACGCGATGCTTGAGGCGTTGTTGACCGGCCGGGTCGACGCCGACGAAGTCGCTGCCTTGCGTGAAGGCCCCCACGCTCTGGCCGCCACATACGTCGCAGTAGTGGGGTCCAAACGGCCGACCTCCGCGGGCCAGTTCGTCCGGGTCGAACAGTACGTGCGACGCACCTACGACCTGATCGGCCATCTTGCCCACGGGCCCAGGCTGTTGATCGGCGTCCGGCACTCTTGCCTGTATGCCTTGTGGCCGGTCGGCGCAAGCCAGCGAACCGCGTTACCCGCAGTCCTTCCCGTGCTCGCCGCCGCCTTTCCTGAGCTTGCGTTCGGAGTGGGCCAGCAACACCAAGGTCTGGCTGGAGTCAGCGTCTCGTTCCACGAGGCCCAAGAGGCGAGCAAGATCGCCCGGGCACTGGGAGATCTGCTCCCCGTGCATTACGACGCGGTTCTACTCGAACGGATCGTCACTGGCAGCGCCCCGCTCCAGCAACTGGCCCGAGAGTCGTTGCAACCGTTGATTGCCTATGACGCGAAAAAGGACGCACACTTGTTGGAGACGTTGCAGGTCTACCTCGATTCAGGGGGCAGCGTCACCGAAGCGGCGAAAGCAACGCAAGTGCACGCCAACACGGTCATCTACCGGCTCCGCCGCATCGGCGAGATCTCCGGTCACGATCCGCACAGCCCACGAGGGCGTTTGACCCTGACCTTATCGATGTTGTCCTACCGTCTCGACCAATACAATGATCCTTTTGACCCAGGGCCGGCCGATGCCCGTCCCCGGCCCGATACCGGCACGCGACCGTAACGAGTCGCCTCTTGTCGTACGACGTCCAAGGCATCATCGAGGGCATCCACTCCCGCGATCCGGAACGTCATGGAGGTCACTGCATTGGGCTCCGTTAACGCGGCGACCTCCGGATCCGCTGCTCCCTCGGGGTCCGTTCCGGCGAGCCGCGCAAAGCGGATCGCCATGTCGTTTTGTCTTTGGTAGCCGAGATGCGGGTTGTTGACGCGGCAGTCCTCAAGCGCCGCGGCAAGTTGCAGCTTTGTGCGCTGCGGTATCGCCCCGCCCCAGGTGTAGGCCAGATAGCGAGCTTGTTGTTCCAACGGCACCGGGTACGGGCCCGAGAGCGGCCACAGACCGATGAAGCCCAGACCGTCCAGATCGGGATGAAATGTGAAGTCGGCCAACATGATGCTCTTCTCGTCCGCCTCGACGATGGTGGCGATCTCGTCGGACAGGTACGGCAGGTTCAGGCGGAACCCGGTGCCGATGATCATGGCATCGAACTCCGCGGATGTGCCGTCGATGAAGGTGACGGATCGGTCGTCCACGCGGTCGATCCACGGGCGGCAGGCGATGCGGTCTTCGGCGACCAGGTTGAGGAAGTGCTGGCTGCCCGTCACACCGGCCCGGCGGACGTCCGGATGGGGCGCCGGAGCCCCATACCGCGCTGGGTCCCCGGCGTATCGCCGCAGGAAAGCCAGTTGAGCTGCTGCATTCTCGGTATCGGTGCGTCGCTCGTCGTTCAGGGTGCCTGCTCGTGTGAGCGAATAGCTTTCGATTGGGGTGCCAGCAATCATCTTGGGTACCACCCACCGCTGCCGGCGGCTTGTCAGGGTGACGCTGCGGGCGCCGAGCATGGCCAGATCACTGGCTATCTCCAACGCAGAGATGCTGCCGCCGGCTACGAGAACCTTCTTGTCCCGATAGCTCTCTGGGTTCTTGTAGTGAAAGGCATGGATCGCGCCCAATTCCCCGCCGAACGAGTCCAGACCGGCGATGTAAGGGATTACCGGATCGTTGTAGCGACCACTGGCCACCACCACCCGAGGGAAGTGCTCGGTGATCTGCTGTCCCATGGCATCGGTCCAGGTCAGTTGATATCCGCCGGAAGGGTCACGCTGCAGGCCGGTGATCGTGCAGGATAAGTGGGCGTGGGTGAGCAGGTCGAACTGGGCCGCGTACTGCTGGAGGTAGGCCAGGACCTCGGTGTTCCGCGGAAACACGGCAACGTTCTCGGGATAGTCAAGGTCGGAGAATCGCGTCACCATGCGGGCGGTGTTGGTGCGCATCAGCGGCCATACGCCGCTATTGCGGTTCTCGTTGTTCCATTGGCCGCCCAGTTCCCGGTGGCTCTCGAACATCACCGGCAAGAAACCCTGTGACTTGAGATAACGGGCTGTGACCAAACCGCCCGGGCCGGCGCCGATGACGGCAGCCCTTTCCTGACTCACAGGTGGGTCCTCCTTGAACTCCTGCCAGGGCCATCGCGGGGGCACGCGCCGACCGTCCACCGGCAGCGGTGCTAGGCGGACATCCTCGGTTGGTGATCCACACAAGAGCATCGCTGGCCTTCGTAGGCTAGCCCGGGGTGCCTGCGTTGTCTTTTGGAGAACATACGAAAAAGACGGTGAAAATCTGCGTTCGGATCCAATGGTGCCTACTACGTTGCGCCGATAACGTCTGGGGCGCCGCACCACTACAGCGTGGTGCGAGGTCCGATCTCTGCTTCGGCGGTGTCACGAATCCGGTGTCGAACAGTGTTGTCGCACAATTTAAGGAGTGACGTTGTCCCCAAATGTCAAAGACGACAATGTTGGGTTAGCCACGCTGAATGCCAGCACGCCAGTGGCGAAGGACGCCGCCCCCGGCAGTGCGGATGCGAACTCATCCGGGGCCGACGGGGTGTGGCTGCCGGGCGTGAATGAGCTGGCCCGCAGCAGATTCGCGGAATTCTGCCGCCTCACGGGTCATTCCAACCTTCCGTCTCTGGATCAGGCGGCGCGTTCGGATCCCGCACGGTTCTGGGGCCAGGTTGCGACGTGGCTGGACCTGGATTGGCAAGTGCAGCCGACCGCGACGGTCGACCAGCTTGACGAGCCGCATGCAACCCGGTGGTTTCCGGGCGGAAAACTCAACCTCACGGATAATGCGGTTGACCGATGGGTACGTCGGGGTCGAGGCGGCCAAATCGCGCTGACCTGGGAAACCGAGTCAGGATCGATTGGTCAGTACACATTCTCAGAACTTGCCGCCGAAATCGACCGCGTCGGCCACGGCCTGCAACAGCTGGGTATCTGCCCTGGCGACACTGTCGGCTTCCAACTTCCCCTGATCGCCGAGTCCGCGGTCGCCCAGCTTGCTCTGGCCAAGATCGGCGCCGTCGCCGTGCCCGTGTTCTCCGGTTTCGGTGCCGGCGCGGTCGCCGACCGCCTCGCTCTCGCTGGCGCGGTGGCTCACATCGTCGCCGACGGGTTCGACCGCCGCGGCCGTACCGTACAGCTCCGCGAACAAACCGTCATCGCGCTCGGCAGGGTCACGACCCTTCGTCACACCATCGTGGTGAGCGTCTCCCCCGATTCCCAGAAAGAACCGGTACTTCCCGGTGAGGTGTCGTGGAGCCAGTTGGGCACCAATGTCAACGGGGCACCACTGGACGCCTACGAATGTCCCACCGATCACCCGCTGCTCATCGCATTCACCTCCGGTACCACCGGCAAACCGAAGGGTGTCGTTCTGGGACACGCGGGGTTCGCCATCAAAGCCGGCAGTGACGCCGCGTTCTGCTTCGACGTCGGCCAGGGCGATATCGCGTCGTGGATCACCGACCCGGGTTGGATCATGAGCCCGATCACCCTGCTCGGCGGTTTGATCGCCGGATGCAGCGTCGCTCTCTATTCGGGCTCAGTGGACTATCCCAGTCCGGACCGACTTTGGCAGGTCGTGCGTCACCTCGGGATCACCATGCTGGGCATCTCGCCTACGCTCGTGCGCTCCTTGATCGGCCCGTCCGGTGACCTGCAACCGCCGGACATCGGCGCACTGCGCGTATTTGCATCCAGCGGCGAACCGTGGACGCCGGATGCCTACTCATGGCTCTTCGACCGAATCGGACAGGGCCGACTACCGATCATCAACTATTCCGGTGGTACCGAGGTGTCCGGGGCCATCTTGTCCAACACCACCATGCAGCCGATCCACCCGTGCGGCTTCGCCGGCCCGCTGCCCGGCATGGCTGCGGACATGCTCGACGCCGATGGCGCGCATCTCGCTGGCGGGCTGGGTGAGCTGGCGCTCCGCTCCCCATCACCCGGAATGCCGCTGACGTTCTGGCAAGAACCAGACCGCTACCGGACGACTTACTGGGAACGTTGGCCTGGCACCTGGTATCACGGTGACTGGGTCGAAATCGATCAGGCGGGTGTGTGGTTCATTCGCGGCCGCAGCGACGACACCCTGAATGTGGCGGGCAAGCGTCTCGGACCCGCCGAAGTGGAAGCCGTGACCAACAGCGCCACTTACGTCGTGGAATCGGCTGCCATCGGTGTCCCAGACACTCTCAAAGGTGAAGCGCTGGTCGTGTTCGTCCGACTGGATCCGACACGCAACATGAGCGACGACATCGCGCGTAAGGAGATCGAGGCGGCCATCGTTGCGCAGCTAGGCAAACCACTCAAACCCAAAGCGGTGCTGTTCGCCGACCAGCTACCGCGGACCCGCAGCGGGAAAATCCTACGTCGAGTGATCCGGTCGGTATATCTGGACAAGGCAACAGGCGACACCTCATCCCTGGACGACCCGGACGCTCTGGACTGCATTCGGAACGCCCGATGACGCTGCGCGGTCATTCTGCGATCATCGGTATCGCCGAACTTCCACCCGCCCGGACCACCCCTGGCCAGACCACTCTGGGCATGATCGGGCGGGTGGCCGCTCGAGCGGTCGCCGACGCCGGACTCACCCCGGCCGACATCGACGGTCTGCTCGTCGGCCCGCAAGTCGGGGAGACACCGCAGCACGTACCGGCGACCGTCGCGGAATATCTGGGTCTGCAGCCGCGCTACGCCGATGTGGTCGACCTCGGGGGAGCCTCCGGACCAGGCATGGTGTGGCGGGCCGCTGCTGCGATCGCCGCTGGCATGTGCCGCACCGTGTTGTGTGTGCTGGCCAACACCCGCGATCCCGCGAGCACGCCCCGTTCCCCCAACCGCAACCCAATCCGGGAATTCGACGTGCCCTACGGAGCGAGCGGAGCCAACCAGGCCTACGCCATGGTCGCCACCCGACACATGGCCGAGTTCGGCACCACCGCCGAACAGCTCGCCACCGTAGCGGTCTTTGAACGGAACAATGCCCGGCTGAATCCGGACGCCGTATTCCACGGGAAAGACATCACCGTCGCCGACGTACTTGCCTCTCCACTGATCATGACTCCACTGCACCTCTTGGAGGTAGTCATGCCCTGCGGCGGTGGAGCCGCAGTTGTCGTCACCGCCGCCGACCATGCAAAATCCGCACCCCACGGCGCCGTCGCCTTGCTGGGTGCCGGTGAACGAATCACCCACCGAGCGCTGAGTCAGGCCCCCAGTCTGACCACCTCACCGCTAGCAGCGGCAATCTCAGATGCCTACGCCATGGCCGGCGTCGGACCAACCTCTCTGGACCTTCTTTCGTTCTACGACTGCTATTCCATTGTCGTTGCCATCACCCTGGAAGATGCCGGACTATGCCCCAAGGGCAAAGTCGGTCCCTGGTTGCTGGATCAAGACTTCTCCCACACTGGAAACCTGCCACTGAACACCCATGGCGGCCAATTGGCTTGCGGTCAAGCCGATTTGGCTGGCGGCATGGGGCATTTGGTCGAGGCCGTCCGCCAGCTCAGAGGTAGCGCCGGGCGCCGACAAGTACCCAATGCCGAACTGGCCCTGGTCACCGGCAACGGTGCCACGCTCAGCGAGGAAGTCGCTCTGATCCTGTCGGCGATCTCATGACCACCTCGGTGCCACGACCTGGTGGTGTCAGCACCCCGGCCACTGAGCCCTACTGGCATGCCGCGGCGAAGGGCCGACTTCAGGTCCAGAAATGCGGTTCCTGTGGACACGTCCAGCACTACCCGCGCACCATGTGCTCGACCTGCTGGTCAGAGGATCTGCAGCTCGTCGACGCCGCTGGTACCGGAAGCATCTTTACCTACACCGTCGTCCACCAACCCGGTCACCCGGCCTGGCGACCGCAAACCCCGTACGTATTAGCTCTGATTCAATTGGATGAAGGGCCACGGATGATGAGCAACATTGTCGACGTCCCCGTCGATCAGATCACAGTGGGAGCCCGGGTCCACCTCACCCCAACACCGGCCGCCGACAGCGGGCCGCCCACCCTGGTGTTCACCCTCACCAACCCGGCGGCCACCCCAACTGCGCCACCCGAATCGCCGGGCTGACCGTGTCCCGCGCCGCAACCCAACGCAGGCTGGTCGCCCTGGTCCAAGTCTTGAGCCTGTGCGTCTGGTTCTCCGCCTCCGCTGTTGCCCCCGCGCTGCGCATCCAGTGGTCGATGAGCGCGGCCGCCGCCGTCTGGTTGACCGCCTCGGTGCAGCTCGGCTTCGTCGTCGGCGCGGTGACCTCCACCGCATTCAACCTCGCTGACCGCATTCGCCCGCATTTGCTCATGGGTAGCTGCGGCCTGGCCGCAGCCATCTGCACTGGGCTATTCGCCGCCATCGCGAACAACCTGGTCATCGGAATCACGCTACGTTTTGCTACCGGAGTCTTTCTGGCTGGGGTCTATCCGGTCGGAATGAAGCTTATGGCCTCGTGGGCGGAACCGGCCCGCAGGGGCCGGGCCTTCGGCGTTCTGATCGGCGCGCTCACCCTCGGGTCCGGACTACCGCATCTGATCAGCGGTCTGGGTGCCTTGCCGTGGCGGGCGGTGATGACGACCGCGGCCATCATCGGTGCGGTCGGTGCGGTACTCGCGTTCGCTGCCGTCCGGTCTGGACCGTACCTGCATACCGGAGCAGCCCGACCAAACCCCCGGTATGCGCTGACCATGTTCACCGAACGTGGACCCCGCCTGGTCAATCTCGGTTACTTCGGCCACATGTGGGAGCTTTACGCCCTGTGGACCTGGCTGCCTTCGTTTCTAGCCGCTGGCCACACCGCCCGCACCGGTGACGGCGGCGGCTCGGTGGAGGTGCTGACCTTCATCAGCATTGGCGTGGCTGGGGTGGCCGGTTGCCTACTCGGCGGATGGGCCGCTGACCGTTTCGGTCGACCAGCGGCCGCTGTCGGCGCCCTCATCGTCAGCGGCTTGTGCTGTCTGCTGTCCCCACTCGTGTTCACCACCGCCCCGGCCGTCGTGGTGATTCTAATCGTGATCTGGGGAGCCGGCGTCATCGCCGACTCCGGAGTGTTCTCCACATCGCTAAGCGAAGTCGCCGACCACCGCTATATCGGCACCGCACTGACTGCGCAGACGGCCATCGGATTCACGTTGACCGTGGTCACTATCCAACTCGTTCCGCTGCTGGCCAACGCCGTGGGCTGGCGGTGGGCCTTCCTGCTGTTGGCGCCAGGACCGGTTGTCGGTGCCGTCGCCATGCTCCGTTTCGGCCGCTCGCACCTCCCTGCCCTCGAAAACCGAACTGCCCCCGTCACCAATCCCCTGGAGGTATCGCCATGACCACTGCTGCAACCAACACCGATGCGTGGCCCTACGGCGTTCCCGTCGTCGGAGCCATCGCCGAATTATCCCGCGCTGTCGAGTCTTCCGACATCGTGCACTTCACCGACATCAGCGGCGACCGCAACCCGGTCCACTACGATCTGGAAGCAGCCAAAGCCACCAGATTCGGTGAGATTGTCGTTCAAGGCGGTGTCATCAGCGCCATCCTGAACGCCGTCGTCGCCGAAAAACTACCCGGTCCGGGCACGGTGTTCCTCAACGTCAACTGGGACTTCAAGGCTCCGGTCCGGCCGGGCGACACCATCACCGGCAGGGTCGAGGTCATCGAATGTCGACCCGACAAACCCATCACCAAACTGCGCACCACAGTCACCCGTGATGACGGAACGGTCGCCCTCGAAGGCACTGCCGTGTGCTACACGATGACCGTCCCCCGCAACACTGGCCCTGATAATGCCTGACCAGACGACGCCGGTACTGGTTTCAGCGGCTCGGACCCCGTTTGGCCGATTCAACGGTGCCCTGGCCGGTGTCGACTCCGTCGACCTGGGTGCCACCGCTGTCTCCGCCGCCATCGAACGAGCCGGCGGAATCGTCCCCGACCGAGTGTTGCTGGGCAACGTGGTACAGGCCGGCAACGGGCAGAACCCAGCGCGGATCGCCGCAACCCGTGCCGGGGTGCCGATGACCGTGCCGGCGATCACCCTCAACGATGTCTGCCTGGCCAGCATGAGCGCGGTCAGCTTCGCCGCGACCCTGATCCAAGCCGAACAGATCGCCACCGCGGTGGTTGGTGGCTTCGACTCGATGAGTCGAGCCCTGCACGGCGCGCAGGTCCGCGCCGCCCGCAAGACCGGCGACGGCGCTCTGGTCGACCTTCTAATGCGGGACGGCCTGTGGTGCGCCCTGACCGATCAGGGCATGGGGGAGATATCCGAACAAGCGAACACCGACCTGGGAATCAACCGCGCCGTCCAGGATGAATTCGCCGCCCGAAGCCAGCAAAGAGCCGGCCAGGCCACCACGACCGGTCGGCTAGGCGCGGAGATTGTCACCGTGGCCAAGGTCGACCTCAACCACGATGAGGGGATCCGTCCGGACACCACCGCAGATGTTCTGGCCCGGTTGCGACCTGCGTTCTCACCGACCGGTTCGATCACCGCTGGCAACTCCTCCCAGATGACCGACGGCGGATCCGCCGGCGTAGTGACGAGCCGCCGCCGCGCTGAGGAACTTGAGCTGCAGCCCCTGGTGGAGATCGTGGGTGGGGCAGTCGCAGCTGGACCCGATGCGTCACTGCACACCAAGCCGGCTGATGCTGCGCGACGTTTGCTGGCACGGCATGGCCTGTCCGTGAAGGACATCGGATTGTGGGAGATCAACGAAGCCTTCGCCGGGGTGGTGGTGGCCTCGATGCGGGCATTGAAACTCGATCCGGAGAAGGTCAATGTCAACGGTGGCGCGGTGGCAGTCGGTCACCCTCTGGCCGCCTCCGGATTTCGGCTGGTGCAAACCCTGTCCCTGCAGATGCGCCGAGATGACATCGAATGGGGTGTCGCCAGTATGTGCGGTGGCGGGGGGCAGGGTCAGGCGATCTTGTTGCGGCTACCGTCGTGACCGCCGGTCAGCGCAAGATCGGCCCACCTCGGAGTCCGCGGATCGCCGACGGCAGTGGGACCGGTGTCATGGATTGCTGCTGACCGCCGCCACTATCACAATCGTCGTCCTGGCCGCGGTGTTGCACCGAATCTCCGGAATGGGATTCGCACTGATCGCTATGCCAATGCTCATCGTGTTGCAAGGCCCGGTGGCTGGTCTGCAACTGGGACTGGTTCTGGGCCTGTTGGTATGCGTCATCGCGCTGGTGACTTGCTGGCGTGCTGTGCAGGCGCGGCCTTCGCTGCTGCTCTCCATTCCCGCGGTGGTGACCGTTCCGTTGGGTGCATGGCTGGCCGGGCTCATCTCACCACCGGCACAGTTATTGTCACTGGGCATCCTGCTCGGCCTGCTGCTGCTGATCTCCTTAAGAGTGCGACCCGCAGAGCAGGGCAGGTCCTCGACGTCGCTGACGCTCACCGCTGGGTCGGTCGCTGGGGTTGTACATGTGATGAGCGGGCTGTCGGCGCCCGTACTGGCGGCCTATGCCATCCGCACCAGGTGGTCGCAATCTGCATTTGTGGCATCCGCGCAGGTCGTGTTCATTGTGCTCAACACAGGATCCTTGATCGCGCGCCGCACGCCCTGGTCCGAACTCCGGACCGGCATCATGCTGGTCCCCGCCCTGGCTATCGGCGTCCTGGTGGGGGCACGGTTCGCCCGTAAAATCTCTGCCGACTCCGCTCGCCGACTGTCCGTCGTCATCGCTCTGGCGGCGGCCGCCCTCAGCATCATCAAAGGAGTCGCGGGTCTCTGACCGGCAGCTCGCGCGAGCGACCGTAGACACCACCTGCATCCCTCAGGTGAACAGGTGGAACGCTCCGCTGGCGGCTGTCTGCAGGCCCGCTGTTGCGGTGCCGACGGCGACCAAGATGATCAGGAAAAGGCCGTAGCCGCACCGGCTCTACCAAGTCCGCAGCGCTCACGCGTTCCGTCCCGGCACTCCGGGCGACGAGGGCGACGAGGGCGACGAGGGCGACGAGCAGCAGGATGATTCCTGACGACGGCGATCAGATAATCATGGTGTGCCGGAGGGCGACGCCGACCTTCTTCCCCTTGAGACGCGGCACATCGGCGATTGATGGCTCCGCAATGATGGTGAACAGAGCGGATGCGTCCGCCAAGGGGAGATGATGCGTAGCGGGGCCACACCCGATGCTGCCGCCACCAGCGTCGGCGTCGCACCGACCAAGACATATCGACGCTCTTTCCGATCACTGCCTGGATGGCCAGGCTGCCGCTGGCGAACAGGGCAAAGGAAGGATCGACGGCGCTCGAGAACCCGGCGTCCTTGCCGATGTACACAGGTGACCGCGCCGATGTAGAAGCCGACATTCAGTGTGGAACTGGCCCCGCCTGCCCCCCGCTGCTGTCTCCGCCGCTGTGTTGCCGACGTGACCCTACGGCGCTACTCAGGCTGCCGCCGGCCACCAGCAAAGGGGTGACGGGGAGCGCTCAGGGTGAGGCCGCCCACCGCTTCGAGCATGTTCCCCGCTGAAATGTCGTAGCCATAGGTGAACTCTCAACATTGAGCTGTGAACGAATGTGCAACTGATGTGCCGAGGTACAAAGCTGATGACCTGTCTGCGCCCTGCCGTCAAGCGGTAACTTGAATAGACGTCAGCGTCTTGCCGCATGTCGAGCGCAGAGAGTTGACGATTGACCAACTGGGTGGGACCGCCGTAGTTTGTACAGTGGTACATCCGCCGAACGTTGGTGCCAGGGAACGAGTAGAACATGAAGGCAGCACAGAGCTGTGCAGAGACCGTCGAGCAACTCATTGAAGTTGGTCGGATGGCGGTAGACCGCGGACTAGTCCTCGCCAGTGGGGGGAACCTGTCCGCCCGATTACCCGGCGAGCAGAGTTTTTACATCACCTCCGGCGGCGCCTGGCTTGACAGGCTTACCCCGACTGATTTCAGCCAGGTTGATCTCGCCGGAACGGTCATCGGAGGAGCCGAGAAGCCGTCCAGCGAGTGGAAGCTGCATCAGCGCACCTACCAGGTGCGACCCGACGTCAACGCCGTTGTGCACGTCCACCCCCAATACGCGATCTTGGTGGACGTCCTCGACCATCCGATCCGGATGTTCAGCCTCGATCACGCCTACTACGTGAAGGCGGTCGGTGTAACTCCCTACTACCCGAACGGTTCCGACGAATTGGCGGACACCGCCGCTGAGCAGGCACGACACCACAATTGCGTGCTGATGTCCAATCACGGCTGTTCGACCATGGGCGAGGACATCGGTATGGCCTTCCGCCGAGCCATAAACCTCGAAGAGGCGGCAATGGCCACCTACCGGGCGTTGACCGTCGGCGATACGACCAGCACCTTCCCCGTGGCTGCGTACCAGCAGCTGCATCACGCGTAAGCCTCGTCCCGCCTCACCCCATCGATCGCAGAGAAGAGATCGTTATGACCGTCACCCTTGCCGCTGAATCCACCACTCCAGCGAATATCAGTGCACTGTTGTCCGCACCGCCCCGGCTGTTGATCGACGGGGAAATGGTCGAGCCGCTCAGCGGACGCAGCTTCGACGTCCTCAACCCCGCGACCGGCAAAGTAGTCGGGCAGGCCGCCGCCGGCGATGCCGCTGATGCCGATCGGGCTGTTCAAGCAGCGGTACGGGCCTTCGCCTGGGGTGCGCCGTGGCGCCGGATGAGTGCGCTGGATCGTGGCCGGATCATGGGTCGGCTGGCTCGCCTGCTCGAGCAGCACGCCGACGAGCTGGCCGAAATCGAGATGATCGATGGTGGCTGGCTGCGCGATGCGGCCAAGAACATCGAAATTGATCTATCCATCAAACATCTGGACTACTTCTCGGGCTGGCCCAGCAAGATTGAGGGCAACACCATCCCCACCGCCATCCCGAACACGATGGTGCGCACCGAGCGGGAACCGGTGGGTGTCGTTGCCCAGATCGTGCCGTGGAACTACCCACTGTTGATGGCCATGTGGAAGGTCGCCCCGGCCCTCGCGGCGGGCTGCACCATCGTGCTCAAACCAGCCGAGAACACGCCGCTGGTTGCCTTGCGTCTTGGTCAACTGGCACTGGAAGCCGGCCTTCCGCCGGGGGTGCTCAATATCCTCACCGGGTTCGGTGCCGAGGCCGGTGAAGCGCTGGTCGACCACCCACTGGTAGACAAGGTTGCCTTTACCGGATCAACCCGAATCGGTACTCGCATTGCCGGACGTGTTGCCGGACAGGTCAAACGCCTGACCCTGGAATTGGGAGGCAAGAGTCCGAACATCGTCTTTGCCGACAGTCCCATCGACGTCGCGGCCCAAGGCGCCGCCAACGCGATCTTCTTCAACGCCGGACAGGCCTGCAGCGCCGGCTCCCGCCTCTACATCGAGCGCAAGAACTTTGACGACGTCATCGCCCGTCTGTCCGACATCGCCTCCACCATGAAAGTCGGTCCCGGAAACGATCCCACCAGCACGGTCGGGCCGCTGATCAGCACCAGTCAACTGGACCGAGTGCGTGGCTACGTGGACGCAGCTCAAGAGCATGGCGCCACCGTTGTCACCGGTGGCAGCGCAGTTGTGGAAGGAGTCGACCCGCACGGGTACTTCATCCGGCCAACAGTTCTCGTCGACGTTGATGACTCAATGGCTGCGGTTCGAGAGGAAATCTTCGGACCAGTGGTCGTCGCGCAACCGTTCGACAGTTTGGAAGAAATCGCAGTGCGGGCCAACGACACCCCCTACGGTCTCGCGGCGGGCATCTGGACCAACGACATCACCCGAGCCAACCGTCTCGCCTCCATGATCCGAGCAGGTTCCGTATACATCAATATGTACGGCGCGACTGATGCCGCTGTACCGTTCGGTGGATTTAAGCAGTCCGGGTACGGCCGCGACATGGGCCACGCTAACTTGGAGTCCTACCTGGAGACAAAATCCATCTGGACCGGACTCACTCCTGAAAAGCCCGCGCCCGGCGCCGAGGCGAACGTCTGAGCTAGAAAAGCGCAGCTTGTGAGTAAGGCCGGCGAGATGGTGGATCCCTGGCGGAGCCCTACGCCAGGGATCCACCGACTTCCACCCGAAGAATCATCGGTACCCCGCAGGGCGCACCCGAGGCCGGTTCACCATCAAAGGGCGCTCCGATTACGTGGTCAGCCGACCACTACTCGGCAGCCCAAGGACCTTGACGCCCTTCGGCGCTAGCTGGATGATCGAGTGAACGGAGGTGCAGTCGTGGGAACAATCGACCAAAACGCCGCGCTGCTCAGCAAGGTCGCGCGCCTGCATTACCAACACGGGCTAGCTCACCATGAGGTGGCCGAAATGGTGGGTTTGTCCCGGGTGAAGGTTACTCGGTTGCTAGCCGAAGCTCGACGGACCGGCGTCGTCGAGATCACTGTCCACGGCGACGAACACTTGTTCGTAGAACTGGAAACCAAACTACTCGACCTCTTTAGCTTGAAGCGCGCATGGGTCGGACCGAGCTTCACTGACACGCGTGCCGATGTGTCGCTAGGCGCGCTTGGGGCGCAAGCCGTCAGCAGCCTCCTGCCGGAATCGAAAATAGTCGCTGTTGGCTTCTCGCAGTCCATCGCTAACGCATTGGTGCAAATGCCCCAAACACGGTACCCCGAGATCGATTTCGTGCCCGCGACAGGAACGCCGGCCGGATTAGCGCAAACCGGCAGCGGACTCCGACTGGCCATGGGGTTCGCAGACGTCGTCGGCGGCCGCTCCTACAACGTCGCAGCCCCACTGTTGGCGTCCACCTCCTCAGCGGCTGTCGTGCTGCGATCCGAAGACATGGTCCGACAAGTCCTCGACGTCGCCGCCCACGCCGACCTGCTCATTACTGGAATGGGCGCGATGGGAGCGGACTCCCGCATGCTAATCGACAGCCTGACCGCCGCTGATCTGAAGAGAATTCAGCACGCCGGCGGTGTCGGTGACCTGTGCGCGCGGTTCTTTGACCGCGACGGGCACTCTATCAAGACACCGATTGACGACAAGATCATCGGGCTCAACCTCGACCAGATGACAGCGATACCGACAAGGCTGGTGATTGCGCGCGGAACCGGAAAGGTCGACGCACTCCTCGGGGCACTGCGTGGGGGCCTTATGAACGCGCTAGTGACCGACACCACGACCGCGCAGGACCTGGTCGAGGCTTTCGAGGCGGAAGATTCAGCGGTTCCAGCGTAGAGATTAAGAGACCAAATGCTGTGGCTCCCATATGGTTTCTGTCAAAAGTGAGCACACACGGCTCCACTCACCATAGCGTCCCATCCGAATGGGACCTGCGGTGCTGCGGGTCTGACCATGGCCACGATCCCGACCCCCCGCGACACCCAGCTCGACGAACCGACAACGCCACCGCCGCACCGAATCCGAGTCCACTCCGCACCGCCGCCCGATCTCGTCGTTGGCGACCCCGTCAGCGGCCCACAACAACGCGCGAGCTTGCATGACCTCCCTTTGCAACAACGAGGTCGCCACCGCCATCCGCTCCAGCTCGACCCGCTGCTCAACAGTCATCGACAAAGCCGCAGCAACCATGCCACCAGAATACCAAACAACCAGATCAATTCACCGACCGACCACTAGCAATGACGCTCACCAGCGCTACCGCAGCCACGCACAAGCGTTCGAAAAACGTGTCATATAGCTCGAGGAAACTGCGCCAAATAATTGGTTCTGGCACAGGTTTCGTGAAGCTGATGGGTGTTTGATCGCGGCGAAGGTTGACCCCCGGTTCCGGCGGTAGGCCGTTGCCCGGTGACAGTGTGACCGGTGTTGCAGATGTGGCCGAGCGCCAGCGTTCAGGCCGGGTAGGGGTGCCCTGAACCCGCACATCCAGCGCCTCGACGCGGTCGTGCGGAGAACGTGCAGCCCCTTGGCCGCACGACCACAACTCAGCCAGGATCAGTCGCGGTAGGGACGGCCCTTCACCTTGCAGCTTCGGGTCGCCCCCCGCACAGATCCCAGCGAGCGGAACTACCGCACTGGGCTCCTGCCTCGGGTGATGGCGGCGAAGCGGACCTCCGGGTAA
>JAABUO010001962.1_pt1 | contig 25739 bp, 34 predicted proteins | sample 5559291 | NCBI WGS metagenome assembly JAABUO01 (sample SAMN10711878, study PRJNA513372) | rock metagenome | isolation source: Antarctica rocks | place: Antarctica: Victoria Land, Finger Mt sud
TGTGTTGGCCATAGTTGTTTTCCGTATGGAAGTGTTCATATGCAAGTGATCCTGGTTGTTGTGATCGCTCACTACCCACTGTCACCTCTTCCAGCGCGAGTTCTCTTTCGAGAAGACGATACTGGGGAGGCGTGGGAGTGGCACGAGTACATGCTATGCAGATTTGTAGAGCAAGGAGCCGGATCAGAACAGTTGGAACCCATGCATGGCAGCTCCTACCGGTAGCGCCTCGCTTTAGCTGGTTCTCCTTGTCCATCTGTCTTGGCTAGTGCTTGCTATACTACACACGTTAGCGGCAGAGTGTCACCGGCAGTAGGAATCGGCAGATGGTCAAGCAATCCAGGCACTGTGCAAAACTATGGGCAGATATGCTTCATTGTTGTTGAGCCTGAAACCTGTCACAATTCACGCTGGCACTATAAAAACGGTGTTCCGAACAGGTTATGGAAGCCATGCTATGCTGAAGCATGTGTGCAATTGCTGTTTGTTGGCTGGCAAGCTTGGCTGTCATTCAGCTCAGACATTTCATTTTCATTAATACCTTACACTCTGGGGTATGGAGCCAGTTGTGACTCATCAGACATCCTGGCTTGAAAGCACAGGTGTATGTGGTGTGCGACAAAACCAAGCTGGTGGGAGTTCCGTTCAAAAAAGAGCCTAAGGTCCCGTTGTTGGTAGTGTGGGCCAAATAATGAGAAGTGCTGACCTGTAATGATGCTGTAAAAGGGGCAGTCAAAAAGGAATGTTGCTCATCTTCAACCGCTTGCATAGAACAGTGGCGACAAATACGTTGTCGGCTTAGATGCTCAGCAATCATGTCTCTCACTCATTTTTAGATTCCTCTTTCACATCTTCGCACACATGCACCGTCTAGCTTCGAACGCTTTGACTTTTGGCACAAAAACGACAGATGCTGGCTGCCTGGCATATTCAAACACAGCAATGTACACTCCTACAGTGACAGCTGCTGACTGGACCAGTTTGGATCGTGATATATGGACCAGAATTTTTGCCGCAATTCCTGCCTTCCGTCAAAAAGTGCTTTGCCAGCAAGTGTGCAAGGCCTGGCTGTTTGACCTTCGCGATAGGCCGGCTCATGGTGTGTGGGGCAGCAAGCTCACATTGAAATACGATTGCGACGTGGACAGCTTTGACTCGTGCAAAGCAGCAGTTGCTCATGGCTCAGGAGGGAGCCTGGTGATCAGCTTGGGGACTGCCACTGGTCAATTTCATGTCGTTCAGTGGATCTTGAAACGAGCTGTCGGGTGGCAGCAAATCCGTTTTTGGGATGCAGAAGGTTTGGACCCGTTACATAGCTCAGACCGTGCAAGGAATGCTTTGGCATATTCCTTGCAGTGGCTGTTGTTGGAGCTGCAAAAGCTTGATGCGCCTAGCCTGAGCATCCGCATTCAAGGTCAGTGCCCTGTGTAAGCTCACTTGCCTGCACTGCATTTTCATGCCACAATCCTAAAGCAGCACGCACGGATGCAGACTTGCAGGATCCACTGTTGCTGACGCCCCTGTTCTGCCAACTCCTGAGTGGTCAATGTGTCTCTTTGACAGCTGACCTGCACAAGCCCTTGAGGCAGCTTTCCAACATCAGCATGCTTACTCAGCTGACTTCCTTGACGCTGGACTCTGACGTGGAAAGCAATCGGCGCTTGCCTGAAGGCTTGACAGCCTTATCTAGGCTGTGTCAAATCAGCCTGAAGCACATTCCTGCTCCAGCATTCCTATCAGCATTTCCAGATCTGGTGGACGTGCACCTTTCACCAAGCACAGATGAGGCAGCAAGAGTAGACTTGCATCAATGCACAGCAGTGACCCGTCTGCAAGTCACAGGCACACCAGATCCTGAAAGCTCTGTGATTGTCCTGCCATCAGGCAACCATGTGGCTCTACAGCATCTGTCACTGCAAGCTGACTGTACTATCGACCACCTGCCCTGTGCATCAAACCTGACATATCTTGAGATCTCGCCCAAGTCCATGCAGACAGTTTGTTGGCCAGTTTGTCTTCCATCTTTACATAGCCTTACGGTTCATATTAGAGTGCTAGACTTTGGCGAGAGGACTGATAGGCTGACGGAGCTGCCTGATGAATGGCAGCACTACACTGGCATTACACAGCTCATCATCCCCTCATACTATGCGGCGGATCTACCGCACTGGTTTAGTTGCTTGCAGGACTTGAAGGTCCTGCGGATGCCAGAAGCAAGGTTGCCTAGCTTTCCTACATGTTTGGTGCAGCTTGCTAGGCTTGAGTCTCTGGATCTTGCCAACATGCACTCACTTCTAACAGTCGATGTTGTTGGCCTTGCCAGTTTGCCGTGTTTGACATACTTGAACTTTGACTTCAATGATGACAATGATAGTAGGATGAATATCAATGATGGATATGCCTGTGAGGAGTTGAGCAACAACAGTATTGAGGAGTCCAGGTTTCTGTATCTGAACAGGCTCTTGCAAGCTTTAGAACATCGGCAACAGCAGTTGACACCAGATGATGTGACTAAGCACAACAGCTGGATTTTCACAGTCCCTGGCTATGTGTGAATAGGAGCGATCTCTTTGCGTTTAGCTTTATTTATGGTCTGATGAGCAAAGCAGTGAGAATAGACATGTCAGTGATCAACATGAATATGCCTCCAGCTGCAGCATTCAATGCAGTGACGTGACAAGTTCCTCAGCATTGGTTTGCTAACCAACCAATTGTAGGATATACCAATAAGTTAGAAGCAGCTCAACATAAGCCTAGAAAGCATGCTGACCAGTATGGGCAAACACATCTGTGGCAGACCAACGTGCTGAAATAGCGGAGTAGCATACATGCCCTGACCACTTGTTATGCTGCTGAAGGTCACTGCCCCTACAATTGTGCATTCTGGCTGCAGCTCAACTGCAAGACATTGTAATCTGCTGAAATTCATACTGTTATGTGGTGCTGCCTGAGAGCTCAGTTTGATTTTGACCCTCCATAACCCATGTTCTTTCAATTCATTCTACTGGACAGTTTTGTTGACTTTCTGTTGATTTGGAAGCAAAAGCTGCTTTGGCAACTTCACGTGCTATTAGACATTGCTGTGTTATATATAGTCTATACAACATGTGTAGGGTTTCTCATTGTGGGTTCTGGCTTGCATGTGATATTGTTGTGGTTTGAGATCATCCAACATCCATTTCAACTAGTAAATAAATATTCCCACCTTATCACTGGTACCATACATATTGTACAGCATACACAACCTCAAATTAGCAGAACAAGGTCGCACAAAATGTTTTTGAGTACCGATGAGACAGCTATATCTGGAAATTGTATCTATCCGCAAATGTACATGCTGTTGTTGGGCCAATCTCCATCAAAAATGAGAAGGCTGCCCTTAAGGGCTTGTCTGCACGCTGAGTTGTGTGGCACACCGGTGCAGCTGGTATTCCAATGACAGGTCAATCAGCCAGAAACAAAGACTGCCCAGTGGGAACTTCAAATTCTACTCAAACAGCTGTCATTGTCAACAAGACCAGCTAGGAAGAAAGCATTGTTCAATTATTGACTGTACCTGCTGCCTGTACTGACAACATGCATTGGCATGGCACCAACAGAACAAGGAAGCTAAGCCCATACCTGCCCAGCTTTGGTTTGCTCGGGCAGATTGCAACGAAAGCTTGCATCGTTGATGGCAGCCGAGAAGCCTGGTATCCTGGCATGAGACAGATTTGACTCTATACAGCAAGCATCTTGACAGACCCTGCGAGAAGAGTGGCTCCTATTTGACCAAACGTACTGACGCTGCTACACAATGATTGGCCATAAAGATATGTACTGCACTGTAATGCACATGTAGCCTGGCCAAATGAGAACAACTGGGCAGCATGTATTCAGCTGATCAGTCAACCCAATGGTCATCAGCTTGAGATCATGCGGGTCTCATTGCATGCTCTGGTCTCAGCAGAGGTTGCTGCTGCAGCCATGTATGCTGTTACCTCACACAGACTGTCTAGCCAATTGCCAATTCCATGACATTCATGTTTTGCCATAGCGAGGCGCTCGCAACCTGTATCTAGAGGTGACATTGTAGTATTGCGTATAGAATGCAATGGCAGCCACAAGAATGAGGACCACCCCAAGTCCCATGAACAGCCTTTGTGTTCTGTTTTGCCTGGGCAAGGTCCCAAAACGCCAGATGCAAAGATTCTGATATGTGTGGCCAGGCCGCAAGACGCTGTCAGGGAAGCTTGGAGTGTTGATGGCATTTGGGAAGTTCTGCAACAAAGCAAATGGGTTACTGCTGGCATGCATGCTTCTGTGGGCACCGTTGCAGCATGAGTCCACCAATGCACATCATCATAGGACATAAGCATGCATGCATGCATGCATGCAAAACCTGGACAATACATTGAGCATGCCATGCTGATGTAGCACAAGCTGCTGATAGTGTGTCAGCAAGCATATGTTGTGACTTTGCATGCAATGACTGGCTTATGAAGGGCAACTTCTGCTGCACACATGCCATGACCTAAACAGGCATGGCATGTCATGTCACTTGTTGCACGTACAGCACGTCTTTAGTACCTGAGTTTCAACTGCAAAGCCCCCAAACTGGGGGTAGTCAACACCTGCTTTGCCAGTGACTGGGGTGTCAGCGCTGAGCAGGCCGCCAGAATAGAACTGCAGGCCTGGTGAGGTTGTGTCTACCTCAAGCTTGATGCCAGTCGTTGGTGAGCTGATTGTGACAGCAAGCTGAGGCCTACATGATAACACACTGTGCTGCATGAAACAATGTGCTGAAGGGAGCATTGCTGCAAGAATGTGTGCGGGCACATTCAATTTAGAGCCTTTGAGTGAGGCATGCATGTCAGGTGAGCATGCAGAGAGAGAGTGGCTGCATGTAAACAGCAGGGCTGTTGATTTCAGGCAGGGCATGCTGCTCCTAAAGGGCCCTGCTTGGCAGAGAGACAGAACACTGGCAGCGGCTATTTGATAGCAAGCAGGCACTCAGGCCATACAAGTGTCCCCAAGCATGATGATACACACAGACACAGACACAGACAGACACAGACACAGACACGCACGCGCACACGCACAAAACAAGCAGTTTCTGTTTGTAGCAGGCAACACAGCAGGCATTTTGCTCACACGCTTTGATCTGCTGCTATGCTGCAGGTCAAATTGGTTTGCACAGTTAGGCTGTTGCAGCACCAACACAGGGCAGCAACACACCAGGAGTAGGCATAGTGACTGAAGGCCAGGCAGCTTACTCATCCCAAACCTTGCCATACAGCATCTTCTCTCTGGCCTCTTCTCCTGTCAGGCCAAACAGGACATAATTGATGTCATATCCCTCAGGCAGCCCAATTGCCTGTACAGTAACAGACTTGCTCACTGCATAGACGCTACATACAGGCTGATGTCTTGCATATCATCTTCACAAGCTCGTGATTATAATCGCACTGTGCATGGTCAGCAAATGCTTCTGTTGATGAGCGCTGACATGGTCTCACTTCACACAATCTTGGTGAGACAGTGGTGTGGCAGATCGACTTGGCCTTTATTTGCCTGTTGGCAACATGCTGCAGACATCTGCTGCTTGAAGATTGTAGTGAAGATTGTTGGTTGCAATGAAGATTGCAAATGGCTCTGTTACGTAACACGTCATGAAATCTCATCATTGCCTGCAGCTGCTTCCACCACCTGTGACTGCACAGCAGCAAACAAGGCATACCTGTTGTACATTGTGGGAGAGGCGAGTAGAGTTGTTGAGGTCATATGGGGTGTCAACCACCGGCATGAAGGCTCCGGTGGGGATGAGCTGGTGTGTGACTGGAGTGATGTAAGCCCTGCACCAAGCCCACGCATGATGCATGGTAAGTGTCTCAGTCAAAACAATGAGGTCACAGTCTAGCTTGTACAAGTCCCTCACCAAGAAGGTGCTGATTGTTCGTGTGACACCACCACAGGTGGCAGCATAGAGCTTGAGATAGAGTGCTGCCGACGCATCATGGCGTTATTCCTGGTTGCCAGTGGAAACAAATGCAGGAGTGGGCAGGCATTCAGGTCATGCTGCAGTTTGTCCAAAAAAGCACATTCTTACGCATTGATGGAGACGTCATGGTTCAGCACCGTGGATGCTGTCTCTTGGCCATTGAGGTTGAAGTAGGTATGTTGGGCCAGATTGACAGGCGTGGCAGCCAAGGTACTGGCCTCCATGCTGATGCGTAGCTCATTGCTGGCAGTTAGCAGATAGATTACAGTAGCTGTTAGACTGCCTGGATAACCCTGCAGCGAATAGGTGCTAACAAGGCAACCGACAAATGTGAAATGGTTCAGCAGCTGCTGCTAGCACAGGTTTGATTGCTGCATGTCAAGAGACAAGGATGTCACTGTTTGGTACTGCCATGACCACGACAGTGGATGCAAGAATTTGATCTGACATGGACTTTTCCCATCGATGTATGCAAGGCATGCATAATTGGTGACGTACACGCAACACGGAGGTGCGTATGCTTTACTCCAGGGGCGCACCACAAGCAAGTTGTGATAGTACAGTCAGGTGTGCACATACAGTGTCGGGTACTTATGCATGCATGCAAAGCACAAGGTGCATGTGACAGGTCTGCATATACAGCGTCTGATACAAATGAATGCATGTGGTGCATGTGCGTGGCACGCAGGTGGATCCAAATCTGATCTATGGACTTAGTGTCAGCGCAGCGTCCACAGTATACAGCATGAACATGTGTGGCATCTGCTGACATGTCTAACAGTACTCTACTGTGAATCACCTCTTCACCATCAGGACTTTCGTATCGCAGCATGACACCGGAGTCCTCTCCCTCTGAGAAGACATGCCCCTTCCAGACTCGTTTGCTGAATCCCACTTTGCCGCCATGCAGTGATGTAGTATTTTCGTTTGCTGAGATGTGGTAAACTTCGCCATCTAGCTCAAATGTGGCTTCTGCTATGCGATTGGCCACACGGCCGACCAATGCACCAAAGTATGGACTAGTGCCATCCTGCTGGAAATGTAGTGATATTTTAATGTCAATCATGCCAAATTATAGCAGCAAACCTCGTGGCAGCAAAGCTGTAGGATGTTGGGAAGTTCTGCTGCCTGACTGTGGGTGCAGCACAATACTCAACCTGATAAGGTGTCAGGTTGTCGAAACCCAAGACGACGTCTGTGGGAATGCCAGAACGGCTCGGAATTATCAGTTTCTGAACAATCGCTCCGTAAGGCAAGATGTGTGCTTCAATACCGTTGCGATTCTTCAGCACAAACGGTTCGAGCTTTTGTGTCTGCGGGGGATACGACTACAAATTCACCGCTGCAGTCTAGGTGTCTATCATACGGATTGAACGTCTTTTCAGCTCAAAAACTGTGAACATGCGTAATGAGGTCCACCTGTGCTGTTTGCAGAGCCCCTGAGATCACCAGCAGAAACCAGACAGCCGGGCTCATGCTGTCGCGATTTGGAGTTTGCACAGCTCCAAGAACATTACATCAATTTGTTATGCCAGGAAGCGCTTAAGCTCTTTCAGGCTCTGGGTAATGTCTTGCGCAAGGTCAACTCGCGAGTCGCGACGGGCCGAGCTATCGGGTCCATGGCTCCGAGACCATCATCAGAAGCACCTCACCGAAAGATGTGATGTGAACTGCCCCTGGCATGACACACTCTCAAACTGGCGGTGCCTATGAGGCTTCTTGAACAAGATGCATCTGGCGGCACAGCGGGAGACCTGCAGATATGCCTGCTGTGACAGATGGCTAACATTCTTTTGAAATTTACAGGATACTTCTTACAATGACGTGGAACACCGGAACTTTCTCGCCGTCTACAACGTGAGTTGTGCCAAACAGATCTGAAAATATACGTTGCATGCTTGGGCAGATGTAAAAGATCAGTTCTTGCCTTGTTCTGCACAGTAAAGATCTGCACAGAGTGTAGTTAAGAGCAGCTAAGAACAGGAACAGGAAAAAAATCCTACATAATCCGAAGAGCGCAGCCGCTACGTGGGCATATAGGGCGACTTTGACAGCTTAAACAGACTGCGACAATCTTCAACACGCCAGGCTACAAGACACCTCTGTAGTTCATCTTGATGGGTGTAGGGACTGCAGCCACAGTTGAATGAGAAGTAGCTGTTGAAGCGCTGCCTCGGCCATCAGGAGAATTGCTGCAGCCAGCAGAAACACAATCAGAACCAGCGCAGCAGAGTCTCAACCTTGTGACATTGATAACACAGCCTGCTCCGAGACCTCAGCACAATTTCCTTAATGCACACGCGCATATATGTGCTCAGCCCATGCCCAACAATTCATGCACAACTTCTGTACATGCTCCAGTCTGCTTCGCTATCCAGAACGAGACAGCCTCCAAACAGGCGTGAACGCAAAGATGCTTTCAAGAGTGTACCTGTCTGCTCCATCGAGAGTGAGAGCAACCAGCACATCTTCGCCCTCATCACCCACAGTCAAACAGACAGACACTGCGCTGGGCATGGTTTCTAAAGCAGCATCCAAAGCACCAGGTGCGTATGTCGACTCGTCCCCGATTGTTGCAACAACACTGGCAGTGCCATTGACAGCTGCCCCATTTTTCCCGGGGGCAGCAATGCCGTTCATGGCACCAATGGCGGGAAATGCTGCATCATGCTCAGCCAGTGCTGAGGTGGTGGGTTTGCTGGCATGGGGGTCTGGGCTAGGAGAATCCTGCGGTGGAGTGGAAGGGGGTAGCTGAGTGATGCGGGCAATGGCTGCCTCTGCCTCTGGCCCACTCACCTCCTCCCTGTTAACCTGCAACAGTGGTTTGTGCATGTCAGTAAGCAACAGTGCGCACTTGAAAGCTCAGTCTGTCCTACTTTCAGATGCTTTGCATTATACAAATAGTGCAACCTCTGCAGACTACAAACAGGAATGCTTGTTAGACTCTTGCAGCCTTGCTGTGACAGGCAGTTTTGCAATAACAATGATATCGATTGCATTCTCAGCTGGTACAATGACCACATGCAGACCTCTAGCAGCTAAAAATATGTATGCCTTTGCTTGACGGCAAAACGATGCATCATGTGGCATGCATATCCTCATCACAAGACATGCACAGAGCTGTGCCTACATGCTCAAACTCCTCTGTGACGTCCCCGTTGGCGACAGGGCTATGGCTGCTGCTTGCAACACCATTGCTGGTAGCTGCTTTCTTGGAATGGGCCTCAGGGTCCTTCTCTGCATCATAAGTGCCATCCTTGACAGACTGGCGCTTCTTCAGGTAGTAGTCCTTACGGCCTTGTATGGCTGTCAGAGTCTCCTCAACCTTGCTGGTCGTCAAGGGCACCTCAACCTGCATTCACACAACCGACACTTCTGCATGTATGCTGCAGCAGGCTCAGTACGCGTGTAATCTGTGACCTGAGCATGTCAAAACCGTTTGCAGCATTATGCAATTCATGGAGAAAACCAGAACATCCTTGCAAAAGAGGGGGTTTAGAGATGCAGCAAACCAGCTTACATGCGCATTCTACAGACAGCTTTAACTAGTGCACAGTCGAGGAGAGCACAATATAGCACGAGTCGCACAGCAAGGCAGAATCAGGAAGACATACCTTGAGGGTGGCAAAGGCGCCCAGCATGTCAAGGGAGTGCATGAGCTTCTTGTCCTCAGGCTGGCTGCTCTCAGTAGCCTTGGCAGCTGCACCCTTGCCCTTCTTGCCCTTGCCCTTCTTGCCCTTGCCCTTCTTCTCCAGCCCAGCATACGCATTCTCAACATCTGCAGCAAGGCAACGCAAGTCATTGCCACATCAGCACTGTTATGAGTCACTGGGAAGCTGTGCACTTTCCACCAAGATGTGCTGTTGGGACTCTTACACTGAACCTAAGCGCAAGCTGATGACATCTCAGGTGATCTGAGATTCTGCATCTTGCCACATACTGACCACATCACCCAAATCAGAGGTCTCAAGCATGTATCTATCCCATGCACAAGCGGTGCAGCTGTTGCATAGCTCAGCATCTGACAACAAGGCAGTCCACCAATCTAGTTTGTTAAAGGCAACTTGCATACCTTTCTTTTTGAAGACCTGCATGCCTGGAATGTCCACAGCAGCTGCAGAAGTGGATGCTGTGGAGTTGCGGGCAGCAGGCTTGAACTTGGTCAAGTAGCTTGTCAGCTGTTCACAGAGAGTGACCTGCATGGACATGACCAGTTGGTATCAATGCCTGCTCCACCAATGGGTACAATAGGTGCATGCCAGTGTTTGCGTTTGGCTGTAACTTGCAGTATGAGCTGACAGACAGGATGGCTGTTGTGCAGATAGGGCTTTGTAAGTGCCTGGGTGACTGAAAATGTATTTCAGCAGGCACAGCATGTCACTGCTGTGTCATTGTCAGACACGTTTAGTAGCATCTCACCTCCTTGTCGAATGGCTCCCCTGCCATTTCCGCCTGCCTTGCCTTGCGCTCTGCTTGCCGCTCCTCCCATTCTTGTTGCTGCCGCGCCCGCCTGTCAAAATGTGCAAATGTTAGAAATTGCTGCCTGAATTGCAGCAAACACAGGCAATACACCTGTAACATAATTTGCCTCTGTTTATGCATCCAAGCAGCTGTGCATGCGGTAAATGAAGCACAGTAGGAGGACATGCAAGATACGCAGCTGCATGAACAGAAAGTGATTCAGCTGAAATTCCTGCCTTTCTGCCTGCTCCTCCTGCTGCTGTTGCCGGAGTTCACGCTGCCGCTCATAGTATTCATCCTGCTTGACCTTGAAGTCAGCTCTGAGGTCCTTGATCTTAGCGTACAACTCATTGATGACTGCTCTGCAGTCTTCCCGCTCTTGAATAAGCTCTGGGATGTCTGACTTCTGCTCTGCCTCCTTGGAGCGCATGTCTCCAAGTTGTGATCTGAGCTGCTCCTCCTCAGCTTTAATGCTGTTCAGCTGGGCATCTGCTTGCTGCAGGCGCTGAACTATGGCATTACGGCCCTCATCATCCGAGCTGAGCTTTTCAAAGCGATCATTGTACTGCTGAACTGTGCTGCGCGAGGCCCGGAGCCTCTTCATGTCGTCTAAGGTCTTCTTCTCTTCTTGTAGGGACTGACTGCTGTGAGCCATTCTGTGGTCCAACCGACGCAGCTGCTCGTCAATCTTGTCAACAGTCATGTACTCAAGCTTGCCCTTCATTTCCCGCAGCTGGGCACGCAGAGAGTCTCTCGCCCTGGTAGCATTCTCCAGTTCAGCTCGTATCTGCTGCTTCATGTTCTGCGAAAGACAGTTGACAATCCGTCAGAGCATGTCACTGGCGTCATTGGCGTTAGGCGATCCAGCGTGTTGCGTGGATGCCTTGGCAGTCACTGGCAACACGGCGAGTGGCAACCGGTGCACCCGTTTAACCTGAACAGTGGGTTAGATAAACGTACCAGTTCACCCTGAAACTGCGTCTTCAACTCCACCAGCCTGGTTCTGATGCCTTGCTGTTCGCCAGATCGTCCTTGCCGGCCATTCTGCTTGTTGTTGATTGTTTCCTTAATTTCTTCGATGCGCTTCTTCTGAGCCTGTATCCCTTCGTTCAGTTTGGAAGTCTGAGCCTTGACCTCGCTATCGTCGGGCTTAGGCAGCATCTTAATCCTAGGACGAGGAGGTGCTTTGACTGACTCGCTGGTCTCAGCCGGCACAGCAGAGGGCTCCTCAACTACCTCAATGTCAGCCATCAGTGCTAACCTCTGCCGATCAAGGCCCAAAGGCACTGCAAAGGCGGCTTTGACCTTGGATCAATGTGGGTTGGCAATGCTGCACGGTTGAGTGATCCCTGTATAGATAGGATGGCAGGTAGGTGGTCCGCCAGACTCTTGTCACTGAAAGCTCTTGCCTAGGAACGAGCGCATCAATGCCAGGTGGCTCCCGCGTGCTTTGTGAGGGTGCACGGAGCCCGTAATGTCCACGCCGTTGGCGTTACGGCGAACACATCAGGGCCGGGTGGTTTCTGCGCAGAGCATGAGCAGGAGAACGTGCCGGACGATGGCACCTTGAAATCTGTATTTCAGGCTTTCGAAATGAAACGCAGCGTACGCGGCCGGAGACTATACAACCGCTGTCGACTTGTACACACAGTAAGTCGCGAACTTGGATCAAGTGCTTCGTCTTCACCGTCACAACGTCTGCTGCAAGTGTGATGAACGCAAGTCGTTTGCAGGGCTGTGCAATCGGATGTGCATGGTTCAGTATTGCTTTCGAACAGGAGCGCTGCCTTCGTCGGACTTAATCACTTCAATGCAGCTCTGAAAGAGGCCACAGACTGTGAACGCCAACCCCGACTTTGTGAAAGGCTACAGTAGACAAGGCTTCGCCTATGCGGCATTGAGTAAGCCAGGATCTGCAGCAGCCGCACACAGGCAGGGCCTGAGCAAGGACGAGAATATTGCTGGCCTGAAGCAGGGGCTAACTGCTGTTTTGCAGGGGTGCTGCCCAGGCTCACGTGCTGACACCAAATAGATGCTGTGTGCTTGTCCACCACCCCTCCATGCTGCTTGCTTGCTATTGTTGTGGCTCTGCTACAGGATGATAAAAACCAAAGGCCTTTGTCAGGTAAGGCTTGGCAGCCTGTCCTCAACAAAATGAATGATGTAGGCCTGAAATTGGTCCATACTTGAGCCAAGAGCCAGATCAACAGCTCATTAAGGCCATGATAACAGCAGACTTGCTTCAGCTCACAGCCCATTCCAACCCAGACTTGCTGTACTGTCAAGCCTCGCCAAACTGTCTTTCCATGCCTGCCTTGGCAGTGTCTCTTGTACAGTGCTCACAAAGGCAAATGTCAAGGCCTGAAGCCATACGGCAATTTATGCCTATCACGAAATTCTGACTGGACCAAGGTGCTCGTGTAAACGCCAAAGACCTTGGTGGTCAGACCGCTTTGCATCTTGCTGTGATGCTTGATCCATTCTTGCCACTTACAGAGCTCTTGCTACAAAGGGGTGCAGATGTGAATGCACAAACTCACACTGGAGCAACTCCTCTGCTGCTGAGTGCACAAGCATTTGAGATACGGCTAGCAGTCTTGTGCAGCGTGTACTGCACCATCTTGACATGGCTGCAATATGTTGGGCAATCTGCTAGGCGTCGTGATCATTGATGCAATCCATGCATGTATGGCATCCATCATGTGTGCGCATGTGCCTGCATGCATGACATGATGTTTGCACTCCTCCCAGCTTACAGTGCTGCTGGAGCTTGTTGGTCATGTTTGTGGCAAGCACACAAGAGAAAAGGCATTGTGCCTGTATGGTGCAGGGGAAGTCCATTGCAGACCTTGCAAGCGCAGGCTTGACCTACTCATTGCATGCCTGCACACACTTGGCAAAGAATTTGGTGTTAACTGCAGGAGAAGTCTGTGGAGCTGTTGCTGAAGTGGGGAGCCAGACTCCAGCATCGAAGATTATGATGGTATGCATTCAGTCAACGTGGAGCAAATGCACTCTTGAATTCTGGCTCCTGCATCAGCACAAGGTGTGATCAGCTGCTTAATTCAGAATTTGCTGGTTTCTGCTGATTGTCAGGGCTTTGCCGGCCTAAAGCAACATTGCATCACCACAGCAAGTGGTGCTGCTGCACATTTGCATTTTGCTGGCGGCGCAAGCACCTTGTGCGAGGTCAACATGCTTTACCGGCCTTGCTTTTGTCCTTTTTTTACCAGCCTGCATCTCTACTTGACAACATTTGCCATGCTGTTTGATGCGGTGAGGTTGTAAGCCAAGAGACATGTACAATAAGTGTGTCACTTGTGGTCCATTTGTGTGTAAGCATGTCAGTCTGTATCTCTGCATGTCCTGTGAGCCGTGCAAGTTCTCCTTGCTGAGGCTGAGGAGCAGTACAGCCACACGTGTGCTAACTGCGGCGCCTTGGACGTGTGCTAACTGCCGCGCCACGCTGCAACAAGTGGTGCTTTGCCATGTACTGCTCAACAGAGTGTCAGAAGACCCACTGGTGTGCCCACAATTGCATCATCAAGCTTTTTGCACCATTGCCGGCCTGATGTTGAGCTGATGATGTATTGGTGTACGCTTTCTTGCCTAGCCATTCTCAGGAAGCGCTTCAAGATGCACTTTTCTCTTAAGGTGATGTGGTATCATTGGAACTGCTTCGCTGCCTGGCGACTGCTCAAGGCTTTAGTAGCAGAAAAACTTGCAGAATCAGTCTCAAGTCTGCCTAGTTTGCTGTCTGCTACAGCTTTGAGACCTGCAGTTGTTACATGCGGTTCATGACACCTACGCGGCATGTTGTAATTGTGCTACTGTACACACATGACTAGTATATCAACTGCTTGCAACTTGTGAACATGGTAACTAACATGGCGTGCTTGAATGAGGGAAGGGCATGCTATGCAGGATCACATGCAACACTAGCACAAACTCTGACCAAAGCCTGCTTGTCATGTTGCAGGAAGAGTTATCAAGGCTAGCATAAAGAAGCATGCAATGAGCAAGCAAAGCAGCATTTGCATGTGGACATCAGCCTTGAGAATATTTTTAATGATCTGCCAGCCTCCGGCAGCAAGGGACATCTGTAGACACCAATGAGGCCAGCAAGTATGCTGCTGACAGGCGTCATGGGGTGTTCAAAGGCTTGCCTGGGCCCTCCACTCCACAGAATCAGACCAGGATTGAAGTCAACCACAGCAGGCTCTTTGTTGTCAACATCCAGGCAAGTCTACCCATTCTTGAGGGCAACCTGCCCACAAGGGGCATTCAGCTGACGCTCAGGATAGTGTAGCAAACTTAGCATAGGGATTGTGTTAGCAAACATAGCACAGGGGTTCTTTTAGCAAACACTGCTGTTACATATGGCTTCTGTTTGCTGCTACATGAAGCAAAGAAGCGCCTTCTGCAATGGTCTCTTGTTCTTTGCAACTGGCATCTTGGCTCTGTAAGAACATCACACACGTAAATGACCTGGCTGCAAGGTGCATTGCATGACGGTCATATGCATGATTGCTTGAGAGTCGTTGGTCTGTTTTGTTTTCAAGGTTGAACAGTACAGCATGATGTCCGGTGGTGTGCAGGTGGATAAGCTCCCAGGACTCCCTCTGTGACATCAGGGATGCATTTGATCTCACACCAGAAGTCTGCCCCCAACCTTTTTCTGCACCTTCTTGACCGTCAGAATGTGTGCAACACATGCAAGCAAAAGCACTTGTCTGCTGATAGGCTCATGCTTGCAGCATGCCGTCAGGGTTTGGACATACCTGGCTCTACATGGCTCAGACAGGCATAAGAAACAACGCATGAGTGTGTCAGGCAGCCAAATAGATCCAAAGCAGAAACTGTCGTGCTGTAATTAGATGCTGTGATTGACAAAGCGACTGTTTGTCGGGCTGCTTCTGCTTTGGTGGTGTTGCATATGCAACATAGAGCCATGCTGTCTGACAAACGTACATCCATTCCACCAAGGTCCTGCCAAGTCCAGGCTACAAATGTGGTCCCCCCAAAGTGTCTTCATCATTTTCACTTGTGAAACACATCTTGTGGGCGTTTGAGAACCAAGGTTCAGGAGCTGATTCCTGGTGTCACACACCATGATGATTTGAAGCAATGTCTGCACGCCATAGAGCCATTGGACAAGAAAGCCTTTCCCAGTCAATTGGGCTGCTGTTGGCATGGTTACTTGTCCCAACTCTATCTTGATTCTGAATCAACAGGAGTATGAATTAAGCATGAAGTCCACAACCCTTCGATTGGTACTGGCAATGCTGCAGGAGCTTGACAGGCAGTACCGGCCCTCAAAAACTGGGCCCATGTTTGGCTGCAATGAGAACAAAAACCTCTGCTGTTGGATCTTGCACCAACAGAACGATAGTGAGAAGATAGCTGACTCGACAGAAGAGGAAGGGGTGGCGGGGAGCAGCAAGACCTACTTCAAAGCCTTTGTAGACCAGACTACCAAGCAGCTTGTGGTTTTGCCTACAATGCTTCCAATGCAACTTTGGTGACAGAAAGGGCTAGGCGCATTGCAGCTCATAAAGTTCCTGTACATGATGGCAAGGCAGGATGTGCACCAGGTCTTCAAGCAATTTATAGATGTAACCATGGTGTTGCTCACGTGACCACGCTGTCTGGTGCCTGCTGGCCAGGCAACAAGTGTAATGAGAGCAGCTGTATGCTGATGTTAACAGCAATACAATGTCACTAGGGCCGATGCATTACACTACTCAAGCGCACCATTCATGCATGTTGACTTCCATGCCTCTCAGTTATGCAATGTGTACACCCAGATAGGGTGCAAGCCACTGGTGCAAAGCTGCTACGCTTTGTACTGTTGCTTCCCTTGATGACCCTCATGATCATGAGCAGCAGGTTGTGTACTGCAGCTGCTGAGTTGTTTCACATGTGCGCAGTGTCATACGTCAAATGCATTTCCAAACCTTTCTGCTGGCATGTTTATTGGAGTTGCTGATCCTGATTGAGCACAATCCTTGAGACACAAGATTCAGGCCTGCATCCACATGCATGTTCACGTACATTTATTCAGCGCACCGCCTGCAGAAATTTAGGCTTATGTGACATGTGGCTGAACATGACTGCCAACCTGTATCCGCATGTGCAGAAAAATACATTCGTTGTCGCTGGTACATGTACATCAACGTATGTTCCTGCACATGCGGATGCATGGCTGGCATTCATGTTTAGCATGACATGACATTGCACTTGACTGCGCATTACCTCGTGCACTTTCGACCTCTGACCATGTGCTTGAGCGAATGCTTACAAAGCTCAAATTTTGATTCTCACTGTACGTTTGAAACACCTTTCAGCGTTGAAGAGCAATGCAGGACCATGTGACAGTACACCCATTGCAACACGTTTCCTGTTTCCTGTTTTTGTACAATTAATTTGCCTTAGGCCTAGGAACCTCCAGCACATTGCTGGCATTGCCCAGCCTGGACTTGCCCCTGTTGCCAGAACGCCCAGCATTGCTCCTAGAGCCCTCAGGCTGCTTCAACTTGTTGCGCAACAAATTTCCCTTTGACTTCTTTGTTGCCCTTTTCACCTCCTCCCAGCCATCTTCCGTTACCCCTCCATCACCACCCTCACCCCCATCTGCAGTGCTTGATGCATCTGCAAGGCTTGCAGCATCCTCCATGCCAGATGCACCTTCACTGTGCACCTCCAGGCCCTGCTCAGCATCAGTGGAGCTGGAAGCCCCTGCAGTCAGGTGGCCCCAGCCTGCTCCAATGTGGGGGGACCCCAGCGCTGACCCCAAAGACTGAGGGGACATGACTTTATCGTCCTCCTGTCCTTCATGAGTTGCAGTCGTGTCCACTTCTGGCAGTGACAGTGCACCCTGCAACACACAAGTCTATCTTGCACCGCGTCTCTTGCATGTGCCCAGTGATTTTCTACGCCTGGCAGTTGCACATGATCGCATGCAAATCAGGGCTGTCTCAAGGTGGCTCATAGCAAGTACTTGTGACTGTAAGCTTGGTGACACCAAGCACCAAGCTGTTCTACGTGGAAAATTGGTCAAGCACTGCAGGTTTAGAACACTGACAGACAAAGTGTAGGAAGCTGCATGAGTTGTACAGGCTGCACGGCATGGCATGCTGTTTTACACAAAGACTCAAGATTGCGCAAGCACCACACCATTACGTAGCCAATGGCATTGCAAATGCTGAGGACTCACATGACTGTCATCAGCCTGCTCCACAGAAGCTGGCTCTAGTCCGGCACTCACCAGCTGAGTCTTCAGTACCTCCACGTGATTGGCCAGATAGCAACTCTGACCAGCCTCTTCCTGCAATCAATTTTCAGCTTCATCAACTTGCAAGCCTTCAGACGCTATGATATGAAACTCGTAATAATGAGCTTGATGCAGGCTTTTGTTCCTTGAAGCGGTGTGAATAGCATGATGATGACAGCCAAGATCTTGAACACCTTCCCACCTGGTGCATCTGACTAGAATACGATGAGTAAAGATTGATGACAGCTACAGCTAGGACCCTCAACTTGCTATAATGAAGACCATAGTGAAGACATAATGTCTGCTGCAGAAGCATTGCAGCTCATGCTCAATACTGACATCAAACACACAGACAGCGCGCACACACACACCGTTACTCTGTGTTACAATGAAGCTGATCTGTGTTACAATGGAGGTGACGCACTGCATGGTGAAGGCAACCAACCTCACGTTGGATGAGCGCATTCTCCAGCCGCTCATCCAGGCCCTGCACCCGCTCCTCCAAGTCTGACTTCTGCTTGTGCAGTTCAGACTTGCGGCTGCTGCTGGCCTCTTTTTTCTTCGTAACAGCCTGCATGTCACAAAAGTGTAAATGGATGAGGTGATCATACGCTAACAAAGGCAGCATGCTTATGCAAGTTCTGTTGATTGATGTGCTGAGATGTTGTCGTATGTAATATTGCATTGCTAAGCAGGTTGCTGGTCTCATGCACTGGCGCTGTTGCTGATTTAGACCTAACTCTCTTGAGCAGGCAACATGTTGCATTCTCACTCAGAAGTGTACCTTCAGCTTCTTGTTGGATGCAGCCAACTTCTTGTTGGTCTCCACCAGGTTGTCCTCCGCCAACTGCTGAGCTGCAACCGCTGCCTGCACCATCCAGCAACACAGTCAGTCAAGCACAAGGGAATCAGCATGAGGTCAACTTCAGTTGCTGCCTGCACAAACAGATAGCATGACAGCTCAAGCCTGAAAGCGATGCGATGTCAGATGCCAGGCAACCAAGGCAGTTATACCAGCAAAGACACAGGACTGTGTGGCACGCGATGTGATGTGTTATCACCTGAAGCTCCTGGTTGAGCCTTTCAGCCCTGGCATGGGCCTTCTCCTTCTCCAGGGCCTTGCAGGCAACCTGAGCATTGCACACAAACACACCCTTTATTGCAGTTGCCTGCTGGAAGTCACATTGCAGGACCTCATCCACTTCTGCCAACAGAAGGCACTGAGAAAATGCACTTATCAGGCTGCAAAATGCAACAAGCTGGGCCTATTGACATGTTGCTGACATTCTGCTGAATAACATGAAAGTCTTCTGTACAAAATGTCTCTTGTCTCACACTTTCTCACAGTCATTTGCAAGTCTGCAAGACTGCCCTATCAGACAAAGGCATGAGAGCTGACCTGGGTGTTCTGCAGCTTCAGCCTAGTGTTGCCCAGCTCAGCTGCCTGACTGGCTAGCTGACTGGACTGGTGTTCCAGCTGGCGCCGCAGCTCTGCTACATCCCCCTGCAGGCTCTCCACCTGGCCACCCAGGCGCTCTGCAGTCGCTGCAGCAGACTGCTCAACCCCAGCAGCACTCTGCAGAATCACGCACAACTGCATGCTTCAGCAAAGGAGGTGTTGTTGGGCACAGATCACCCAATGACAAGTCAGCCTGCATGACGCCTGATCAAATCACGCTGCCGCATTCATGTACATCGTGCAAGGATGTGAGAGAGTCTGCAGGTTGAGGTTCAGGCTCTCACCTGCAGCTGAGTCTGCAGCGCTGGCAGCTGCTGCTGGATGTCTGCCAAGTTGGTAGACAGGCTGAGCTTCTGGCTCTGCAGGTGGTGGACCTGGCCCTCAGCAGTCTCAGCCCTCTGAAGGAGCTGCCGGCCCTCCTCCTGCACACATGCCACCCATCACCATCAACAATGTGCAGTCATCCACTGGTCTGTCACAGAGCAGCTCATGATTGTAGCCAGAGCAAGACGCTGCACTTTGCAAAGCCAGCACATCATGTGCTGCGTGAGCACAGCATCAACCAAAAATCAGTTGGGAGCTGGACATGAGCACCACCACGCTGCCTGTCATGTAAGAGTGGAAGCAGAAACGCATACAGACGCAATGCCAACCACAGAAGGCAAACTCGAATATCAATGTGAACACAGTGCTAGGAACCACGGTACCTGTGTGGTGGCAAGGCTGATCTGGGCCTCCACCATCAGCTTGCGCTCAGAGCTCAGCTGCTGCTGTAGCCCACCAATCTCCGTGCGCAGTCTTGCTGCAGCCTCCTCCTGTGTCAACATTTTGAACTGTTATGCAGCACAAGATATGTTTCCATGTAACTCCTGTTGCATACATATAAGCTGAGAGGTAATCCCAAGCTGCAGCCAATGCTGACAGTGTGTACAATGGGACGCTGCAGATACACAATGCAGGCTGCAGCACCATCCCAACCACATATGTGCACACTGGAAACAAGCATGTTCAGTTGCTAGAGACAGTTGTCAGCCTTGTATACATGTGTATGCAGCCTAATTTGTACCTGTGCAGGGCTGGGGGCATCTTGAGCCCGCGCTACCTGGTCCTGCAGGCGGCCAACCTGCTCCTGCAGGTCACCGACTGCCTGCTGCTTCTCTGCTGCCTGTGCAGCCAACTCCACCTGCAGTGTGAGCTGACTTCCTCAAAGAACAACATAAAACAAGCCAAGTTGCAAAGGCCATTCTCCATCATCAAGTATTTATGCAAAACAAGTTAAGTGATGCTTCTGCGGTACATTCATGATAAAAACCACAAGGCATATGTCAACATGGACAGCTCATCCCTGCATTGCCAATGACCAAGTGCTGCCAGGATGCAAGCTAGGGCCACCCCTTTTTAGCTTCTTTGCGAAGATGACAATGCATAAGATGCTATGTACACAGAGGCTGACGCTCTAGCCTTATGCATCGCGGCTTCATATGTAAGCCTGAGGAAGTGAGGCACACCTGAGCCTGTCTGTTGGCATCATTCGCCTCAACCAGCAGCCTCTCCTTTCCCTGCAGCTGCTGCTGCACCTGCTGCACCTGCTGCTGCAAGTGTGCAGCATCACGGGCGTCCCTGCCCATCCGTTCCACCTGGGCCTGCACAGCATTGCAACCATTGGGCTCTCCACCTGCCAGAACACAGTAGCTTGTGCTGCCACATCTTGGCTGGGCTATCAAGAAAAGTGAAAAAGCAGTGATGGCTTTTGCAGTAACAGATCATACATAGTAGCATGCATGTCATTGTGCTGATTGCCATCAATCAATGCAGAGAGTTGAATGACGCATCTGAACCACATGGGTTGGCATAGATGGCTGGAAGAGGGACTGCCCCCATGGCCACAGCTGGTGGAGCGGGGGGTTGGGGGGGGGGGAGAAGGGGCGGGTGTATAGGGGAGTCATATCTGGGGTGAATGAGGTAAACACAAGAGTGGAGAAAGGACAACTTATGGGAAAGAAGCTACACATCTTATCTGCAAATCATGCTCAGGGAAAGATGTGCTTACCTTGACAGAGGTCAGCTCGGCCGTTTGAGCCTCCAAGCTTGCCCGCAGCTCCTGCTGCTCCACCTGCAGCTGGTGGTTCTCTTCACCCATGGCGGTATTGGCGCACTTCAGCTCACGATTGTGCTGCACCACTGCCTCCATGTCCTTGTGGGCCCCTGCCAGCTCCTTGCTGACTGCGCTGCGGGCTTGCTGCTCAGCAGCCAACTGCCCCTGCAGCTGCCCTGCAACACAGAACAGCAGGAACTTTTTTACATAATGCAAGTACAGACACCTGGCCATAGTGTCATGGTGATGCGCACGGGCGACCCCCGGAACGGCCACCCTGGAAGACATGAGGCAAGCGCAGATTTGCTGCAGCAGCTAGCAAGAAGATGAAGGTGACGAGGATGCTGACAAGAGGTTGCTGTGCTGTGCTGCAAGGAATGTGAGGATCAGGGGTGTGCAGGGGCTTGAATCTTCATACAACAAAGCATTGCAGATGCCTTAGCAACAAATGCTTGTGCTGATGCAGTCCCGCCAGCTCAGACGCCCATCACTTGAATGTTTGAACTGGTGTGTTGGCACTTTGACCAGCAGGCACTGCAAACTTCACAATCCAAAGTTTTATGTCAGCTCACCTTCTGCAGCTGTGCGGCCCTCCAAGGCATCATGCAGCTGCTGCTGTAGGCCCTGTACCACTGAGTTGTGAGACAGCTGAGCCTGCTCCAGGATGTTCTTTGACTCAGCTTGTGAAGTTGCCAACTGCTGCTTCACATGGTTCCTTTCTTTCTCTGCCCGCTCCTGCCATGCAAACTCAACAAGTCAATCATGCATGCAGGAGGTTGTTGTACACATCATACATCATCATACAAGGTGTAGAGCGAAACTGTTAGAAATGTTAGGAATGTTGTAATGAATCCAGAAAGATGCACTGTGGTGGTACGTATATGTATGATGACAAGAGTCACAGAGTCAGCAAGGAAAAGGAATAACATGTTTTGATAGACTGCAGTAGTCACTGTGTTTGTCTAGGTGAGCATTCTCAATGGGCTCATCTCTTCCTTGACAATATACTGCTGAATTTACTGCTGATAGGCTGGGTGCAGACAGACCATCAGAGAAACTGGAGCTACAGAACATCTTTCCAGGTTGTTGTCTCACTAAATTGGGCATTAGAGACTTACGAAACGCAAATTCTCCGGAACCAGGTCTGTCAGGGTCTGTTGGCAGGAAGCAGGATCTAGAAGGTCAAGGTGTTGGTAGAATGCCTTGCTGGCTTTGGCTATCCAGTCAGATAACAGTGAACACCATACAACACCACAAGACACCATGTGCTGACCCTGTGCAGCGATTCAGATATGCAGTGCAATCTGGCATTCAAAGCTCACATCCAGGCAAAAGTATGTGACACCTTGGCAGCAGTTTGTGCCTGAAGAGCAACGTCGTGATCCCTGACTAACGAGTCCTCCCAGGCTTGGCGGTCCTGCTGAATGTCCTTGTCAGCACAGTCAGCGCGCCTGACAGCCTCGTCTCTGGCGGCCTGCAGTGGACAACACCATGTTTCATGCTGTGCCTCGGCACCAAAGCCAAGCAGCAAAGCGCCTTGAACTCTCTAGCGTCCAGCCCATATATGTTTGTGACCAACAGCCAGGTTGAGACTGGCAGCAGGATCCAGAGTGAGGAGCCCATTCAGTAACATGTCACTTGTGTAGCAAGCGAACTGATCTGTGCTAATGGCAAGATTTTGCTTTGGTACACAACTTTTCCTGAGTGAAAACCTTCACACCAAAGTCGGTCCATAGTGGGACTACAGCTCACTTATACAAGGGAGAAAGGTTAGCTGCCGCTCCACTGCATTTCTGGGAGAGGATTGTGTTGATAGTTATCCAAAATTGGTCCCCACAGCATTGAGCAGGTTGCTGTAGATGACAAGTGTTGGGTTCCAGTTGACAGGAGTCAGTAGCTTCTCATTGACATTAGTCAGAAGGAAGGAGAGGTCAGAACAGTGAAAAGGTACAAATGTGGCAGCCCCCAAGGAATGTGTGGGCAAATGATTGAGCAGAACATGCACCACAGCGTGCACCACAATCAAGAGGCACAGAGTCTCACCTCAGCCAGGTTCTTTGCAGTTTGCAAAGCTCTCACTGCTTGCTGATGCAAAGCAGCAGTAGCATCACGGCTATCGCACAACTCCTTGATAGCCCTCTGGTAGTTTTGACCCTCTTGAGTCAGCTGCGCATTGCCGCTCTCTGCAGCTACCGCTCGCTGCAGTGCACTTGCTTCAGAGACCTGCATTGGCCAAAACAGGGTGTCACTCAGACAAACTGCCATGCAATTGAGACCTGGCATGCATGATCTCCTGAAGAGTGCATGCAGCTAAGTAGTAAGACCCTGATCAACCCTGCAGCAAAGCACATGCAAGAGATTGATGTGCAGGTTGGCATGCATCTGGGTTGTTTGCTGGCCCGTAACACTGTGAGTGCGATGTGGTTGAGTGTCAGCCTTTTAGACACATCTGGCATGGACTGTGTGCTTGAATGTGGGTCTGCATCAATGTCTTGGCATGATTCCTTTGCGGTCTGCAATGCTGAGGCTCAGGCTCGATACAATGAATGCATCAACAGCATCTACCAGAGACACCATACATGCCACTTTCAAAAGGGTATGGTGTAGAAAGCTGCTCACCTGAAGACTCTGAACACCCGCCTCCAGATGCTGTAGATGCTGCTGGTGCTGGACCAGCTGCTGGTTCAGCAGTTGTATCTCCGACGCCTGCACCTCAGCCTGAGACCGGGCAGCCTGCGACAGGAAAGACGTCTTGAGCACTGAGCTATCGGCCAAAACATTCAGGTGCAACAAGAAGGTCATACTGACAGGCGAGAACAGATACGACAACAGCCAGCGAGCTTAGTGCTTTGCACGTGACAAAAAGAAGGCAATGGGCACACAGGTCCAGCTCCGCAGAAGAGCTTACGTCTCTTGAGCGTTTGCGTAGATGCTTTACACCGCCGCCTACGACGGCGGCAGCAAAGCCAAGGGTGCCCCCGGATCTGACGTCTATCTTGGGAATATTAATACCCATCAACACAACGGTGATGTCTGATAATAAGCTTAAACTTTCCCAATTATCCTCTTGATAACCGCTCGCCTGCACACGACAGTGTTGATGATTTGGTCGTACTTTTGCTCGCAACGTACAATATCGAGGTCGGGTGAAAGACAGCAAGCTCACTTTAAAAATCACATAATTGAGACGCGGCATCTACACAAGGAAGCAAAGAGGCCCACCTAGACATCGGATGTGTGGACGGTAGTAGGCAAAGCACCTGCGCAGTACTCAAGCTGACCGTCTCTGCTCAGGCAGTACCTTGCGTGCGCCATCGCCATAAAATTCTGCTGTTGACCTATCGAGGGTCGATTTTACTCTGCAAAAGCCCTATAGCCCTGCGCCCGAGAAACCCCAGCCCAGAAGCTTGTCCGATGTGCTGTCTCAAGGACAGTGATGTCCCCTACTGGAGGTTCAGCGATCCCCGTTCAGGGGTGTTCGAGGGGAGTGGTGGGGGAGTTGCGGTGGTACTTTCAGAGGAACTGTGGAGGAACGTAGGGGACCCAGGCCTGGGAAATTGGCAGGACTAGGCAGACACAAGGGGAGTTCTTGGGCAAGAGTGGTGGACAGGTAGTGGAGCTCTGCATGATGAGGCATCAAAGACAGCTTCACGGCTTGGACATTGGTTTCCCAGCAGCAATGTACAGTAATCATCTTGCTCACAGAGTTTGGGCTGCATCTCACATTGTGTGGTGGTGGGATGTCAGTTATAGATGAAAGCGATTTAGTCTAGCAGAGCATGTGACAAGGCTTGCTGTTGCCTTGTCCATGTGGGAAGTATGCCATCTTGTTGTCTGGTTGTTCAGTTGTGCTGTGTTGCATGCATATAATGCATGAGAATTCTGATTATTAATAATAATAATTAAAACGCTTTCCAGCTCATGATGAGCTAGGTACGTGCAGGACAAGTCTTGTCTCTCCAGAGCAGCCTGTCTTGTGCATCCCTATAAGGCCTATTAATACGACAGTTTTGACAATCACGTAATGCAACATCATTGAAACTAGACCTAGGGCGGCCAGGTGGGCGAAGGCCCTTGACTTCACCAAACAAAAGCTTCTTAGGCAATCTATCGTTAGGCATCCTGAAAACATGACCTAGCCACCTGAGTCTTTTGCCTTGCAGCTGAGACTCCACCAATAGGGTGTTGCACCTATTCAGTATGACAACATTTGGCACATGATCGCGCAAGGTTATGCCACAGATGCGTCGCAAGCAGTTCATCTGAAAAACAGCCAAAGGGCTAATGTGCTGTTTCACAGCAGCCCATGCTTTTCCAGAGTACAGCAGAACTGACATGACGATGCATTGAAAGAATTGCATTTTAACAGACAAGGTCAAAGCCCTAGAGGACCAGATGTTGGCCCGTCTGAGTTGCTGGAAGGCACTATTTGCAGCAGCTACTCGATGTGTGATCTCAGCGTCTAAGGTGC
>JAABUO010001963.1_pt1 | contig 25732 bp, 19 predicted proteins | sample 5559291 | NCBI WGS metagenome assembly JAABUO01 (sample SAMN10711878, study PRJNA513372) | rock metagenome | isolation source: Antarctica rocks | place: Antarctica: Victoria Land, Finger Mt sud
TTCATCAACGCTGAAAAGCTGGCGAAGGACATCGCGCGGGTGAACGACGCTGCCCGGGGCAAGTTCCTCACCTCGTTAGGGGCGGCGCTGGCGCTGCTTGCCAACTACACTCCGCAGAATGCTCCGATGCACTTCAAGATCTCCGATCTGTTGGCCAAGTTCGACAAGAGCTTTGGCGCGAGCGGCAAAGACTACGGCAAGATCGGCGCCGACCGCACGCTCGAAGACATCAACAAACGGCGCGGCGATCGTTGGAACTTCCTCTTCATCGCGGGCATGTGGTTTCAGGACCTGTTCAACTACGACTTTCGCCGCACCGAACAGTGCATCATCCCGTACGCCACGCAGGAAGGTGAGATCTCCTTCTGCGCGTACAACACGGGCGTGGGCTGGCGCAACATCATTGAGAAGATGCACATGACCAGCACCCTCACCAAATGGTACGAGGAGCACGGACGGCACGAAATCTTTGCGGGCGGCAAGCAGGTTGCGCTCGAAAAAGAGGGCACCTACGACCTCGTCCTCAACGATTCGCACGTCAACGCAGCGGCGAACGACACCTTTGAAAAAAGCGGCGTCGCGAAGAACGCACGTGAAGAAAAATTTCGCGCACGCGATTCCAAGTTGAAGCTGGACGCTGAGAACGCAAAAATGGCCGCGCTCTACCGCAAGGAAGTTCTTGGCGAAAAGGCACCCGAAGGCGGGTTCGTGCCGCTCGGTGCCATCGGTGGCCTGGGCGGAATCACTCCCGCGCCCTCAGCCTCCACGTCCAAAGTGGAAGTGGTCAACGCGATCGAAGAAACAGTCTCCGGCGATTAACGCCTCAACGTAACCCGAGGCAACAGAGAAGGCCGCCATCGCTGGCGGCCTTTTCTGTGCTCGTGCACGCCGTTGCAGATCATCAGTCGAATAGAATTGCGGCATGACTTACACCAGCAAAGCGCAACTTGCTCGTATCCTGAGCGAAGGGTGGATTGCTGCAAATGGATATTGCCTTGCGTGTGAGTGCGACCTGCTGTTGCAGACTGCTGCCAATACGCAGGCTCGCGATTTTGAATGCCGAGTATGTCGACATCCTTATGAGGTAAAGAGTTCAATTCGGCCATTCGGGAGAAAAGTTGTTGATGGCGCATTTTCGTCAATGATGCGGCGCATTGAGAGCAGCACAGTTCCAAGCTTCTTACTGCTGCGATATTCGGACGACGGAACTGTTACCGATCTGACTGCAGTTCACCGTTCCTTGATCACTCCTGAACTGATAGAGCGACGCAAACCGTTATCTCACACAGCAAGGCGAGCAGGGTGGGTGGGTTGCAATTTACTGCTTCATGGCATTCCACCTGAAGGTCGTATAGAACTGGTTTCCAATGGCGTTGCTTCACCAAAGCATGGAAGCCGAGCGAGCTTCATGAGGACCGAAAAACTTTCGTCCGCGACGCTCGGTGAACGAAGTTGGGCATGCAGTGTCCTTTCCTGTTTACACACACTTCCGCATTCAACGTTCTCATTGCTTGACGCGTATGGGTTTGAACAGGAACTCGCAGCTCTGCACCCTATGAATCGCAATGTTCGCGCGAAAATTCGACAGCAGTTGCAACTACTTCGGAATGCTGGTTTGCTCATTTTTGTGAGCCGTGGAATTTATTCTCTTGCCCTCAACCGTCCCCGTCCCGAGGAACCTCTAATCCAATGAAGAATACGCGCATTGAATGGTATGAAAACCGTTTTAGCTGTGATCGATGCGGCACCTCGTGGGCAGACGAATGGTCCTCGATGTGTGACGATCGCTGCCCAACTTGCGATTGGGAAATGACGCCCTTTGCCTCAGTCGACCTAAGCCGCGAGGTTGATGAGTTCGACTTTGAAATGACTCGTCTTAGATTTCCTAGTCCGTTGTGGTTGCCCCAGGTCATGACGTGGGCTCAACGAAGAGCTGAGCACTCTTAGGAGGGTTGCTTTTATAAGGGTGTTCACGTCAGAGATACCTAGCCCGCAGGCATGGTAAACGGCAGCGTCAGGGTGCCGATGCGGCCGCTGTTGGTGTCCACCACGCCGATACGGATGACGTATTTGCCGGGTTTCAGGTGCAGCGTCTGTTTCAGCCGCACACCAGTCTTCATCATCGCGTCGAAGTCGTCGGGCATCAAACCTAGAGCCATCACATTATTGATCTCAGCCGGAGCCTCGCCCGCGACCAGCGGATATGCAATCGTCATCACCTGCAGGCGCGCCATGCGCTCGTCGTTAGCGTGGGTTGAGAAGGTCACACCGCCGAGGCCCAGCGTAGCTTCGAACTGCATCACGCCCGAGGCCAGGCTTACCGGTGGAAGCGCGCTCACGGTCAGCATGGTCGAGGGCGGCGTCTCAAGCTTCATCGCTGAGAGGAACTCGGTCTTGGGGTTGCCGACGGCCTGCATTGGCAGGGCAAAGTAGCCGCGCCGGTAGGAGAGGTGATATCCGGCTTCGTTCAGCCTGACCGATATCTTGCGGTATTGGCCGTTCCAGTTGTGATCGTTCGGTTGGTAGGCCAGCGTGTAGTAGTTGTCCCCATCTTCAAAGCCGCGCTTCAGCAACTCGCCCGGGTCGTTGTTACCGTAAAACGCCTCCCCGCCGGTGTCATCCGCGATCTGGTGCATGGCTACCCGGTTGTTGAACCGCTCGTCAAACGCCGCCGTCGCTGTACCGGCGGTCGATGCACCCGCTGAACCTACCCCGGAGGACTCCGCTCCAATGGCATCATTGGTGACGCCGGTCAGGTCAATCGGATAGACGGCAATCTGCGAATCGGCCACGATTTTGTCGACGCGTTCGCTGAAGGGATGCACGCCCAGGTCGGCCCCGGCGTTCAGGCCGGTGAAATTATTCCGCACCGCGCCCAAACCGGGTGCGCCAATCGGCCCGGTGCTGGCATTCGCGATGGACTGTAGCGTGAAGTAGGTGGACGACGGAAATTCACCTGCCAGCCAGTAAAGATTCTTTCTGCCTGGCATTCCGTCCACGGCGCGCGCCATCTCCTGGAAGGCGGTGAACGTTGTGTCCAGCCGCACCTTCATATCGTTGCGGTCTTCGTCGGCGAGCGACTTTTCAATGGCCGCACCAAGAAAAGTATTGCCGCGCACGCCCCACGCACCGCCGTCCATGCTTGAATCGATCATTCCCACCAGGTCATTGTTGGTGATGCGTTCACTCGCCGTCCGCACCCGTCCCAGCGCGCGCGGATCGATCGACTCTGCAGCCTTTGCCAACTCCGCCGAATTGGACGTAAAACCCTGGACCATGTGCAGGCTGTTGCCGAGCACGAACAGCGCCACGCGATGGCCGGGCGGTACGGAGCGCAGAAACTTCACCATCTGCATCCGCGCGTAGACCTGGTCGGTAGGTGCTGTATCCAGCAGGTCGAGCAGGATCATATCGAGCGGTGTCTTCGCGTCCGGGTCCGGAATGTTCGAGATCAGGCGCGGACCCTTAGCCGAGTTCGCCGACACGGTGACCTTGCCTGCACCGTCCGCAGATGGACTGTGCTCTTCAAAAAAATTGATCTTCTGCGGATTGCCTTTTTCCTTCAGCAAAAAATTATCCATCTTTAACCCATGCACGATCTTGCCGTACCCGTCGCGCACGACCACGTCCACATACACGATCCGCCCGGTGGTACGCAGGGTGGTGATTGGCTTTTCTTTCGCAGGCTTCCCCTGTGCCGCACCCACGCTACAAAGCGCGAGCACACCCAAGAAAGGGGCAACCGTGAGCTCCGCAGAGAACGTTGCTGACTGAAACCGAGAAGCTAACCTAGGCTTGGGCAGAAAGAACATCGTGCGCCTATTCTGCGCCGCAGCGTCCACGCACCGCAAACGCTCTCTGTGGCTGGACTATCCGGGCATGGTGAAAGGAAGCGTCAGCGTACCGATTCGTCCGCTGACCGTGTCGAGAATTCCCAGGCGAAGCGCATATTTCCCCGGAACCAGGTGCAGCGTCTGGCGCAGCGGAATACCACTGGCCAGCAATTTCGTGTAGTCCTCAGGGGTTAACCCAATAGCAAGCACGTTGTTGATCTCGGCTGCCTTGGCGGGAGCTCCTAGTGGATAGGCAATCAGCAGAACTTCGAGCCGGGCCTTGCGATCGTCGTTCGACGCCTTCGGGTCCGCGACAAAGCCTACCCCGTGCAGATCTACGGTGGCATCGAGCCGCATCACGCCGGGAGAAAGCTGAACGGGCGGCACAGCACTCAGGGTAAGCATGGTGGAGGGTGGTGTATCGAACTTCATCGCCGAGGCAAACTCGACGATCGGCTTACCTGCTGGCTGAGTGGGAAGCGCGTAGTAGCCGCGTCGGTAGTTAAGGTGATAGCCTCCGGGGCTCAGCTTGACGGCGATTTTGCGGTACGCTCCGTTCCAGTCATGATTCTGCGGCTGGTAGACGAGGGTGTAGTAGTTCTCGCCGTCTTCAAAGCCGCGCCGCAGCATTCCTGCCGGGTCGTTGTTGCCGTAGAAGGCTTCGCCTCCGGTCTCGTCGGCGATGTGGTTCATGACTACACGGTCGTCGGAGCGCTCGTTGAAGAAACCTGCGGCCGTGTCGGGCTGCGATCCGAGGGCCGAGCCGATGCCGGAGTTTTCCGCGCCGACTACATCCGTCTGGATCCCGACCAAGTCAATCGGGTACACCGCAATCTGCGAGTCGCCGACGACTTGGTTCATGTGTTCTCCAAAAGGATGCAGCGCCAGGCCCGAGGCTGTCAGGTTTCCCGCACCTGGACCCGCCCCGTGCTGGTAACCAACGACCGGCCCAGAAGACGCCACGGTGTTCGACGATACATTCTGCAAAGTGAAGTAAATGTCGGACGGAAACTGCCCAGCCAGCCAGTAAAGATTCTTGCGCCCAGGAATTCCGTTCACCGCGCGCGAGATTTCTTTGAACGCCTGGGTAGTCGCATCCATACGCACTTGCATGTTCTGAATATCTTCTTTCACCAATCCGTCTTCGATGGCGGAGCCCAGCAGGCTCGTTGCGGGTCCGCCCCACGTACCTCCGCCAAGCACGGCGCTTGAGAACGCGATATTCCCTTCCTGATCATGCTCGGCAATCATCTGGTTGGGTGTGCGGACGCGTCCTATTGCCTTGATATCGATGCCTTCGGCTGCCTTCGCCAACTCCGCCGAATCGCTGGTGAACCCCTGCACCATATGCAGGCCATTGTTCAGGATGAACAGCGCTACCCGCCGTCCCGGGGGTAGTTTGCGCAGGAACTCGATCATCCGCTTGCGCGCATACGCCTGTTGCACTGCCGGGGTGTCGATCATATCCAGCAGAACCATGTCGAGCGGCGAATCTGGCTGCGCGGCCGGAATGTTCGAGATGATGCGCTTTCCTGGCGCCGGAGCGTCAATCTTCTGAGCCGCCTGTTCCAGGTTTGTCCTGTGCTCTTCAAACAGGCTCACCCGTTGCGGCTGCTTGTCTTCCTTGACGGAGAACTGGTCCTGCTTTAGCCCGTGCACGATGTGGCCCTGACTGTCGCGGACCACCACGTCCACGTAGACGAGCCGTGTCACGGCCTGCAACGTGGTCGTGGGGGAGTTGTGGGCCGAGTTCGCCTGCGCAGTCTGTGCGCCAGCAGACCCCAAGTCGCGGCCTGCCATGAGGAGAAGGATGGCAAAGGGAAGAATCGTTCGCGTGATGGAAGAAGGCATCGTGCGCTCATTCTGCGCCGAGCGCTTCACCCGCGGCAACTCTTTTCTCCGACTCGCAACTTCGGGCAAATCCATTTTCCGCGCGGTGGCGGTATACTGCGTGGGCGGCTGAAGCTTCTTGCGGAGGATCCCAATGAACAAGACACCCAGGTCTCAGGATCGAAGGAACTTCCTCAAAGTGGGCGGCGCACTGGCAGCCGGTCTGCTCAGTCAGGCAGCACTGCCTGCCTCCGCAGCGAATGCGCTGCACACCCTGCCGCCGATGCCGGACAATCCGCGCACACTGAATGCCATGCCGACCCGTAACCTGGGAAAGACCGGCTACAAGGTCGGCATTTTTTCACTGGGCGGCCAGGCGTCGCTTGAAAAGGGCAAAAACTTTGAGGTGGCTGTACCCATCATCGAACGTGCGCTCGATCTTGGCGTCAATTACCTCGACACCTCGTCCATCTACGGAGGACCGGAGCGCTGGAGCGAGCAATACTACGGCCAGGTGATGAAGAAGCGCCGTAACGAAGCCTTCCTCGCGACCAAGACCAAGGAGCGCACCCGCGACGGCTCGCTGCGCATGATTGAGAAGTCGCTGCAATTGCTCAACACGGACCACGTCGATCTCTGGCAGTTGCACGACGTCGGCCTGCCCGAAGATGTGGACGCGATCTTCGCCAAGGGCGGTGCCATGGAAGCGCTCACTGAGATGCAGGACCAGAAGGTCGTCCGCTACCTGGGCGTAACCGGCCACTACCGCCCGGAGGCCTTGATCGACTCGATCAACCGCCATCCTTTCGACGCGATCCTGATGAGCATGAATGCCGCCGACAGCCACATTCACAGCTTTACCGAGAAGCTGCTGCCGCTCGCGGTTGAGAAACAGATGGGCATCATCGGGATGAAGGTGCCGGCACGCGGACGTCTGCTCTCGAACTGGACTCCGCCATCGCTTGAGGCCCAGCAGCACTCGTGGGAAGGCTCGGCCATCGCCCATCGCACCGGTGTCATGACGATGCGCGATGCCATGCATTTTACCTTGACGCATCCAGTCTCGACGGTCATTATTGGTTGCGATACCGTTGCTCAGCTGGAAGAGAATGTAAAAATAGCCCGGGGCTTTACGCCGCTTTCGAATGCCCAAATGGCGCAGTTGAACGCGCTGGCTGAGCCGGTCGCAAAGCAGTCGCTCTTCTTCCGCTTTACCGATCGCAGTAAAGGCTAACCGCAAAGGGGCTAGCAATTGCATGGGCGCGGCTTCGGGGACGATGCGCTAAGTCCACGATTGCTTTGCTCCACAACCCCCGTAGTCTGCATCCTAGGAAGTGCTGACCGAACACTCTGGTCAGAGTTGGTTCGAAGCCGTTACAATCATTGCCAAGCTGAAAATAGATTGCACCCTGTCTTACCCGAACAGCTGACGCGCCTTCTTCCAAGGAGAAATTCGCCCCATGAAACTAAACGCACGAGTTCCGGTGACCGCCGGCCTGATGGCTTTTTGCCTGCTATCTGCCACAGGGTGCGAACGCCTTCGCGCTAACGATCAGATCAACAAGGGCGTCGCGGACTTCAAAAACGCCAAGCTTGAATCGGCCACCAATCATTTTCAGCAGGCCGTGCAACTGGACCCGAGCAATCCCAATCCGCGCATCTACCTGGGAACGGTCTATAGCTCGCAGGTGGTGCCGAATCTGGACACGCCGGACAATAAGAAGATGGCCCAGCAGGCGATCGACACTTTCCAGCAGGTGCTAAGCCGCGACCCGAATAATGTGAACGCCCTCGAACAAATTGCGTCGATCGAACGCAATACCGGCCATCCGGAAGAAGCCAAGCAGTATGAAAAGAAGGTGCTCGCAGTCGACCCCAACAACGCGGAGGCCAACTACACCATCGGTGTCGTCGACTGGTTGCAGGCTTATAAAAACGCCACCACGCTGCTCGCCGGTGAAGGCCTGACCGACAAGGCCGATGGCAACATGAAGCTTTCAAAAAAGGGCTGTTCCACCCTCACCGCCCAGAACTCGAGCCCAGTGACCGAAGGTCTGCAATACTTGCAGAAAGCCATCGACATCAGGCCAACTTATGAAGAGGCCATGACCTACATGAGCCTGATGTACCGCCGCAAAGCCGACCTTGAGTGCGGCAATGTGCCGGCCGTGAAGGCTGACCTGGAGCAGGCAGACCAGTGGGCGCAGAAATCCATGGGCGCACGCCAGACCAACGAGAAGAAGAAGGAAAAGGCGCTGCAAGGCGGCATTACCGAGAAATAACCAGCACAGACCGTTTAGAGACAAGGGTGTTGAGGATGATTCCTCGACACCCTTGTTTTATGCCCTGACGTTCGTGCGTCCGCCTCCCGCTCTTCGCCTGCGCCTTTCTTTCGTTGTCATTCCCGCAGGGAATCTGCGTTGCCGTTGCTCTCTCGTTTTTTGTTGTCATTCCCGCAGGGAATCTGCGTTTGGCGTTGCACTCCACTGAAAGGCAAACTTGAACGAGGCGCACAGCCCCGGCTTCCGTCAGCCGCTGCGGCGACCGGAACAACCGCAGATTCCCTGCGGGAATGACAACCAAAGGGCATACAGCAGCCGTTGGAACCACCGCAACCACTGCGCCTACCGCAACCACTGCGCCTACCGCAACTACTGCAATTACTGCAATTACTGCAATTACTGCGATCAACTGCAACCGCCATGAGATCCGCAACAATCTTTTCTGCCTTACGATTTCTGTTGCACAGCCAGCCCGCGCAGCTAGAATGCCGCCATACCTTAATCCACAGGAGCAGACGATGGCGAGCAATGTCGCGACCGCAGACGGACTTTCCGCACCCGCAGGACTTTCGCAGGGCGCACGTGTCATCAACACGTTTATCGCTCCCTCCTCGACCTTTCGGGATATTCTGCGCAGTCAAAGCTGGTGGCTGCCTTTTCTGCTGATCGCTCTTTCGGCTCTGGCCAGCGCGTACACCGTGCAGCATCAGGTCGGCTTCGACCGCGTTACGGCCAATCAGATTCACGCCAGCCCCAAACGGGAAGACGCTCTGAGCCAACTGCCGCCCGAGCAGCGCGCCCGTCAACTGGCGATCGGGGCGAAGTTCACTGCTGGCATCACCTACGCAATGCCCATGATCCTGCTGATTGTTACCGCTCTGTACGCGTTGGTTCTCTGGGGTTGCTTCAACTTCCTGCTCGGCTCCAGCACCAAGTTTCCGCAGGTGTTCGCCGTGAACATTTACGCGATGCTGCCTTACCTGGTAGTCACTCTACTGACAATCATCAGCCTCTACCTTGGAGGCAATGCTGAAGCCTACGATTACAAGTACCCGGTAGGCACCAACCTCGGCTACTTCCTTCCGGACGTCGCTCCCTGGCTGCGCGCTCTACTCGGGCGCTTTGACCTGATCCAACTTTGGAGCCTTGGCCTGACGGTTCTCGGCATGGCGATCGTCGCCAGAAAGACCATCATGCAGTCGGCCATGGTGGTGGTGAGCTTGTGGTTGTTGGTCACCCTGATCACGGCTGCGGGCAGTGCCTTCGCAGGATAGCTGCCGCCATTCGCATCAAATCTGACATGAACCTGGTCCTCGCCTCCGCCTCACCCCGCCGCCGCGATCTGCTTGCGCAGGTCGGCATTGCCTGCACGGTCGAGCCGGCCAGCATCAACGAGGATGCGCTCCCGGGTGAGCCCGCCGCCGCCTATGTGCAACGTCTCGCGCTCGAGAAGGCACAGTGGATCTATTCGCTCCACCGTGAGCGGGGAGGCTCGATTTCGGACCTCCTTGTTTTGGGGGCCGACACCGCGATCGTGCTGACGGGCGGCACCATTCTCGGCAAGCCCGCAGGAGACACGCCCGAAGCTCGGCGCACGGATGCTGCCCGCATGTTGGGTCTGCTCTCCGGGCGGACCCACGCGGTGATGACTGGCGTGGCCGTGGTCTCGACCGCTGGTTCCGTCCTCGAAGTTGAGATAACCCATGTGACCGTGAACATCCTGCTGCCATCGGACATCGAGGCGTACGTCGCTTCGGGCGAGCCACTGGACAAAGCCGGAGCCTATGCAATTCAGGGTTACGCGGCGCGCTGGATCCCCAGAATCGAAGGCGATTACTCGAATGTGGTTGGCCTTCCGCTGGCTAGGGTCGTTGGCCTATTGGCTCAGACGGGTAATCCTCCGGTTCTGCCTTGACGGCGCAAGTCAAACGAAATGATACGTTTGTAGCGGAACTTCTTGTGAATCAAGCGAGTTAACACTGCTCAGTGGTGTGTCTAATTTGCCACAGATACTTCAGTTGGCCAGATTGTAACCTTACGGTCGGAGCAAATGCTAGACCGCCCCAGGAGACTCAGCCAGAATGCAGGAGTCCGGTCAGACCGCCCATCTCGAGCAGACCCTCAAATCCGAGATCAGCTTCAGTGGGGTCGGCCTGCACAGCGGCGCTCCAGTCTCGATGCGACTTGTGCCTGCGCCAGCCGGCTCAGGAATCGTATTCCGCCGCACCGACCTGGACAACTTCGAAATCCAAGCCATCGGCCGCAACGTAGCCCGCGTCTCCTATGCCACCTCGCTGATGCGCCAGTCCGTGCTCATCCAGACCACTGAGCATTTGCTGTCAGCTCTGATCGGCTACGGCGTCGACAACGTCATTGTTGAGGTCGATAACCTAGAAGTTCCCATCCTCGACGGGTCTGCTCTGCCGTACGTGGAAGCGTTCGAGGCCACCGGGCTGAAGTGCCAGCGCCGCCGCCGCGAGTACCTTAAGATCGTCAAGGAGGTCGAAGTCCGTGACGGATCGAAGTTCATCGGCGTCTATCCGGGGGCCGGTTACACCATCGACTACAGGATCGACTTTCCCGCGCCGATAGGCTCGGCCACCTTCCACGGCGACCTTGCCACCGGCGATTACAGCAACTGGATCGCTCCGGCGCGCACCTTTGGGTACAAGGAAGACGAGGCCATGCTGCGCAACATGGGCCTGATCCGCGGCGCGTCGGACGCATGCGCCATCATCGTAGGACGCGAAGGCGTGTTGAACGGTCCGCTTCGTTTTCCAGACGAGTTCGTCCGCCACAAGGTTCTCGATCTGATTGGCGACCTGGCGTTGGCCGGTCGGCGCATCCAGGGCCGTGTGGTAGCCGAACGCGCCGGTCATGCCATGCATACGGCGCTGGTGCAGCGGCTGATCAGCGATCGCTCCGCTTGGGAGCTGGCGCATGGATACGACATGCTTCCTGCTGAGAATCGCAGCCTGGCTGGACGCCAAACGCCAACCCCGCGCGAATCTGGACGCATCCTCGGCTTCAACCCTGCGGCTGCACACGCGCATGCCTAATGCAACTCCAGGCAATGGTTTCGCGGCCCTCGCGCTTGGTTCGAATCTTCCTTCCCGCTTTGGCGCTCCGGCGGACAATCTGCACGAAGCGATTCGCCGCCTTACGCCGCTGGGCCGTGTGATGGCAGTGTCCAGCTTCCGCAGCACAACTCCAGTGGGTTTCACCGACCAGCCGGACTTTACCAATGCCGCTGTGCTGCTCCAAACCAGCGTTGCTCCGGAACCTCTGCTCTACGCGCTGTTGGAGATTGAAGCAGCGATGGGACGCGTGCGCGCCGGGTCTCCCACCAAAGGCCCGCGAATTATCGATCTCGACCTGCTGCTCTACGGCTCCCACGTTCTCGAAACTTCGGCGCTGACCCTTCCACATCCGGCGTTGGCTCAACGTGCTTTCGTTCTCGAGCCCCTCGCCGAGATCGCGCCCACCCTGGTCCACCCTGTACTGAACCTGACGATAGCCGAGCTGCTCCGGGAGCTCTCATCACGTGTCGGCGTCGGATCGTAGCCTTGAATCGCCGCTCCATGGCAGAGATGCGCTTGAAGAAGTTTTCTGCCGCAAGGTCTACACTGGTGCAACGCATTGCATCCTTTCGACGAAAGTGAGTAGCCGCCATGGAGAACTTCTGGAGCCGTCTTGAAGCGCGTACCGCGTCCTATAATCTTCTCGCGCATCCGTTTTACCAGGCCTGGTCCGCGGGCGAACTGACGCGCGCTGACCTTGCGTTTTATGCTGCCGAATACTGGCATCATGTCTCGGCCTTTCCAACTTATCTCAGTGCGCTGCACTCGAACCTGCCCGATGGTGAGCTCCGCCGCGAGGTTCTGCGCAATCTCGCGGATGAAGAAGGGGTTGATTCCGCGCACGCTCGTCCGCATTCGGAACTCTGGATGGACTTCGCTGCCGGGATGGGCGCTCCTCGCGCCGAAGTGCTTGCGCACACGACCCAGCCTGAAACCGATGCGCTGATTGCAACGTTCCGCGCGGCCATGCAGCAGAGCGTTCCCGAAGCTCTCGCAACGCTGTACGCCTACGAGTCCGCCGTCCCGGCAATTGCCTGCACCAAGGCTGCCGGGCTCCAACAGCATTACGCAGCCGATGCCGCGACGACACGCTACTTCACCCTCCATCAGACCGCCGATGTCTATCACGCACAGGTCTGGCGAGACCTGATGGACGCAGAACTCGCAGCAAATCCAGAGGCTGAAGTGCCTGCGCTTGCAGCGGCCGAACGCGCCGCCCACGCTCTCTGGCTCGCGCTCGACGGGGTAGAGCGCACTCGCCTCAACTAGATTTTGCGGGTGTACTCGCCTGTCGTAAAGCTTTGTAGCGTAGCGGAGGTCATTGCAGGTCGATCCTTCGCTGCGCTGCTTTTGCGTACCGCTCAGGTATCTCTGCCGTTCCGTCGGTCGTTCGCACGCCCAACCCGCCTTCTCCAGATTAGCCGTGATATGTTGGGCCTCATCATGCGCATTCCTCACCTTCTTATAGCGTCTCTCGTCTGCACGCTCTGTGCCTCTGCCCAGCAGCAGCTTTCGCCAACGGTTGCTGCCTACGTCAAGGTCAAGGGTCCGCGCACCGTGCTGCGCCATGTACGCGTGATCGACGGCACCGGCGCACCCGCCGTGGACGATCAGGATATCTATCTCGTCGCTGGCAAGATCAGCAAGATCGTTCCTGCTGGCCAGGACCAACCTTCAGCCGACGCGGGAGAATCGCTTGACCTGACCGGCTCCACGGTCTTTCCAGGCATTGTGGGGATGCACGATCACATGTACTACATCGCGCGTCCCAATCTCGACGCCGAAGGACACTCGGAGCCGCCGCTCATCGTTCCCGAGATGCCGTTCTCCTCGCCGCGTCTTTACCTCGCGTCCGGCGTCACCACCCTGCGCACTACCGGTTCGGTCGAGCCGTTCGTGGATTTGAATCTGCGCCGCGAAATCGACGCCAATCATTTGCCCGGGCCCCACATGGACGTGACCGCACCCTACCTTGAAGGCGCCAACAGCCCGTTCCTCCAGATGCACAACCTTACCGGGCCCGACGACGCGAAAGCTCAGGTCGATTTCTGGGCCAGTCAGGGAGCTACCAGCTTCAAGGCGTACATGAATATCACGCGAGCCGAGCTGAAGGCCGCAATTGACGAAGCGCACGCGAAGGGACTCAAGCTGACCGGCCATCTCTGCTCAGTCACCTACCCCGAGGCGGCTGAGATGGGCATCGATAACCTGGAGCACGGCTTCTTTGTCAACACGCAACTCGACCCCGGCAAGCAGCCGGACGTCTGCCCGCGTACCAGCGGCACGCCCACCATGGAAGCGATGGATCCGGACGGCGCAGCCGCCAAAGCCCTGATTGCGCTGCTGGTCAAAGATCACGTCGCAGTCACCAGCACCCTGCCGGTCTTTGAGCAGGATGGGACGGCCACCCGCCGCTTCAGCAGCGCGTCCTCGATGCTATGAGCGCTCCCGCTCGCGAAGCGTATTTATACACGCGCAATCTCGAATCCACGCCGCGCGTTCCCGAGCAGCCGGATGCAAAGGCACCCTCTGCCACGCGTCCAGCGGTCAATGAACACAGGAAGCTTTTTCTCCGCGATATGCAACTGGAGCGGAACTTCGTCGCCGCTGGTGGCCTGCTGCTGGCCGGCCCCGACCCGACCGGCGATGGCCACACTCTGCCCGGCTTTGGCGATCAGCGCGAGATCGAGCTGCTGGTGGAGGCTGGCTTTTCGCCCGTCGAGGCCATCCGGATCGGCACGTTGAACGGAGCGACCTACCTGGGCCGCGACCGCCAGATCGGCTCCCTGGCTGCCGGAAAGAACGCCGACCTAGTGGTCGTGAAGGGTGACCCATCCAGACGCATTGCCGACATAGAAAACGTCGAACTCGTCTTCCGCGACGGCCTGGGCTTCGATGCCCCCAAGCTGCTCAAGTCCGTGCAGGGCCGCTACGGGCAATACTGAATCACGTCAGCTATTCCGCTCCTTTGCTGCGGCCGTCGCCTTTGCCTTTCTTGTCATTCGCAACGTAGCTTCTCTGCTTTCCTTTTCCTTTGTTGTCATTCGCAGCGTAGCTTCTCTGTCTTCCTTTTCCTTTAGTTGTCATTCCAGTAGAACTTCTCTTCTGCCTTTGCCCTTTGTTGTCATTCCCGTAGGGAATCTGCGTTGCAATTGCCTTATAGCCTTTGCACCTCCGCCTCTGCTTCTACCCTTGAACACGGCAGAAGGTGTACGGCAGGTACTGCATAGGACAAAACGCAGATTCCCTGCGGGAATGACAGCACAAAAAGACAGTTCCACCTCCACAACGTTTCGGAGCCACCAAGGAACCTCCCATGTCCACCGCTGAACGTCTAGACCAGCTTCCCACCGAAAGCCGTCTCCCCGCCTCCGACAATCTCGATCAGCTCTCCACGCTGGAGATGCTTCGAGTCATGAACGACGAAGACGCCAAAGTAGCCGCCGCCGTCCAGGCCGTGTTGCCCCAGATCGCCTCGGTGGTCGATGCAATAGCCCGCCGCTTTGCCCAGGGAGGCCGTCTGTTTTACCTCGGCGCGGGGACGAGCGGCCGCCTCGGCGTACTCGACGCCAGCGAATGCCCGCCCACCTTTGCGGTTCCGCCTGCGCTCTTTACGGGTCTGATCGCCGGAGGCGATACTGCACTCCGCACCTCGTCCGAAGGCAGTGAAGACTCAGCCGAAGAGGGCGCGCGCGATCTGGCCGCGCACCACATCACGGCGAACGATGCCGTGCTGGGCATTGCCGCCAGCGGACGAACCCCGTGGGTCCTGGGCGGCCTCGGGGAAGCCTCCCGCGCTGGAGCCCTCACCTTGGCGCTCACCTGCGCGGGCGGCGCTGCACAGCGCTCACGTATGGCCGAGGCAGTTGAGATCGCGATCGAGGTCGCCAGTGGCCCAGAGGTCCTGACCGGCTCCACGCGGCTGAAGGCTGGGACTGCCACAAAGCTCGTGCTCAACATGATCTCGACCGGGGTCATGGTTCGGCGTGGAGCCGTCTTCGGCAACCTAATGATCAACGTGCAGCTCACGAACGCGAAGCTGGTCGATCGGGCGCGCCGCATCATTGCCCAGGCCACCGGCTGCGACCCGGCGACGGCTGCGCGCCTGCTCGAAGCATCGGCAGCGCCAGGGCAAGCAGGTGATGTCAAGACGGCCATCCTCATGCACCAACGCAACCTCTCCCGCCAAGCCGCTGTATCCCGTCTGGCTGAGAGAGGCGGCAACCTGCGCCTGGCACTCGATTGATCTGAACTGCCCACCCTGCCAACGCTAACCGTGTGCGGGTTGGCTAGGCAATCGTTTTACTAGAGACAAACGCACGCTCCGCGTGGCACAATTTGGCAGCCGAAGATCCTTACCAGAACCTAATCCGCTTCGGGAAACGAGCACATCCACGTGAACGCCAACATCTCGCGCCGCACCCTTGCAAAGCTGCTCAGCGCCTCTGCCACCGCCTCCCTTCCCGCTCTCGCGCGCTCACAGCAGCGAGCCGTTGACAGCTCTATGCCGCATAACGCGGCACCTGAGGATTTCACCGGTTCCGCCGCGCGCACCTTTCCCCAGGGTTTCGTGTGGGGTTCGGCCACGGCTGCGTACCAGGTGGAAGGCGCGGTGAGAGAGGATGGTCGCGGTCTATCCATCTGGGACACGTTCTCCCATACCCCTGGAAAGACCTTCGAAGGCGCTACCGGCGATGTCTCCGACGACTTCTACCACCTGTATCCCAAAGACATCGCCCTGATGCAGGAGCTTGACCTGAAGGCCTTTCGCTTCTCCGTCTCGTGGACCCGCATCTTCCCGACCGGCACCGGGCAGCCCAATCAGAAAGGAATTGACTTCTATAACCGTCTGGTCGATGCGCTGTTGGCCGCAGGCATCCAGCCCTTCTGTACGCTCTACCACTGGGATCTGCCGCAGCCCTTGCAGGATCGCGGCGGCTGGGAGAACCGCGACACCGCAAAAGCTTTCGCCGACTATGCGGGCTTCACCGCAGGCAAACTTGCCGACCGCGTTCACCAGTTTATGACGGTGAACGAGATGCTGACCTACGTGGAGCAGGGCAATCTGACCGGCAAGCACGCACCCGGCTTTCACCTGGATCCGAAGCGCCTGGCGCAACTGGCCCATTATGTGGTGCTCGGCCACGGAATGGCGGTCCAGGCGATTCGCGCCAGCACGCCGCCGGGAACCCGCGTGGGCCTCGCCGACAATCCGATTCCAACCTGCCCGGTGATTGAGATCCCTGAGCACATTGAAGCCGCTCGCAAAGCCATGCGCGAGGAGAACGCCCGCTTTCTCACGGTGGTGGAGGAAGGACGCTACACCGACCTCTACCTCAAAAAGCTCGGCGCAGACGCCCCAAAGTTCACCCCCGAAGACCTAGAGATTATTTCCAGCCCACTGGACTTCGTCGGGATCAATATCTATCAGCCCACCTATGTTCGCGCTGATCAAAACGAGGCGGGCTACAGCATCGTGCCCATGCCGGACTCCTATCCGCACATGCTGAGCCCCTGGCTTTCGATTGGCCCCGAAGCACTCTATTGGGGACCGAAGCTCGCCCACGATCTCTGGAACATCAAGGACATCTACATCACCGAAAACGGAACGTCCTCCTCAGACCAGATCGCCCCGGATGGCCACATCTACGATGTTGACCGCGTGATGTTCCTGCGCAACTACCTCTCGCAATTGCAGCGCGCCATCGCCGATGGCTGCCCCATCCGCGGCTACTTTCTATGGTCCCTGCTCGATAATTTCGAGTGGTCCGAGGGTTATCGCGGCCGCTTCGGCATCACCTACGTCGATCTGAAGGCAGAAAAACGCACCCCGAAGCTCTCCGCCCATTTCTACAAACACGTCATCGCCGCCAATCGCGTAGTTTGAAACGGGACGCCCGCTGCGGAATGACAACCGATGAGGGTCGCCGCCCCCTGCGGTATACTCGCCCTTAGTTTCCCTTGGCAACCTACCTCATCACAGGCATTGCCGGCTTTATCGGCTCGCACCTTGCCCACGCGCTCGTTGAACGCGGAGAAACAGTGCGCGGCATCGATAATTTTTCTACCGGACGGCGCGAGAACCTGGACGATATCTCTTCCAGCATTGACCTGCGTGAGGTCGATCTCTGCGACGCTGACTCCGTTGCCCAAGCGTGCGAAGGAGTCGACTACATCCTGCACCAGGGCGCTCTGCCCAGCGTACCGCGCTCCGTCAAGGACCCGCGCACCAGCCACGAGAGCAACATCAACGGCACGTTCAACCTGCTGGAGGGTGCGCGCGCAGCCAAGGTCAAGCGCGTCGTCTACGCTGCATCCTCCTCCGCCTACGGCAACCAGCCGGGCTTCCCGCGCCGTGAGACGATGGTGCCGCAGCCTATCGCGCCCTACCCGGTGCAGAAGCTTACTGGCGAGCTGTACATGCAGTCTTACTGGCGCGTGTATGGCCTCGAAACCGTCTGCCTGCGGTACTTCAACATCTTCGGTCCACGCCAGGTTCCCGATTCGCCCTACTCGGGCGTAATGGCGCGCTTTATTTTGGAAATGATGCAGGGCGTCCAGCCCACCATCAACGGCGACGGCGAACAGGCCCGCGACTTCACCTATGTGGACAACGCTGTTCAGGCCAACCTTCTCGCCCTGCACGCTGAGGCTGACAAAGTTGCAGGGCGCGTCTTCAACGTAGCGACCGGCGAGAAGCACAGCCTCAACGAGACCTACGCCGAGCTTGCCCGCCTGCTCAACTTTTCCTTACCCGCCAAACACGGGCCTGACCGCGCCGGCGACATTCGCGATTCGCTGGCCGACATCTCCGCCGCAGCGGAAGCCATTGGGTATCAGCCCGCCATCGGGTTCCGCGAAGGTTTGGCGCGGACGGTGGCCTGGTACCGTGGCGACGGAGAAAAGACAGCCTCACACACATGACGAAGTACACGCCCGCAGCACAGCTCGATGAATGGCTGAGCAGGATTGAAGGACGCAGCGCGCGCATTGGCATCGTGGGCCTGGGCTATGTTGGCCTCCCCTTGATGCTGTTGCTATCCGAAGACGGATTTGCCGTGACCGGGCTCGACATCGATGCCGCGAAGGTGAGCACGCTCAACGCCGGCCGCAGCTACATCCATCGCATCGAGCCTGAACATATTGCCGCAGCCCAGCGCGCCGGATTCATCGCCACGTCAGACTTCAGCGTCGCATCGGAGCTGGACGCCGTGCTCATCTGCGTTCCGACGCCGCTCTATCCCGACCACACGCCGGATATGCGCGCGGTCACCGCGACCATGGATTCGCTGGCCCCGCATCTACACGCCGGACAACTGGTGGTGCTTGAAAGCACGACCTATCCCGGCACGACTGAAGAGATTGTCGTCGCAACCATTGAACGCGTCGGCCAGCGCGTACTGCGCCTGGAAGCCGACCCGCACGCTGCGCTCGACGGGGTGATGGTAGCGTTCTCGCCGGAGCGCGAAGACCCCGGTAACACCACGACGCCGCGCCGCGAGATTCCCAAAGTGGTGGGTGGCGTGGGCGGCCGCAATAGCTGCTCGACCGTTGCAGCCTGCGCGCTCTATGGCGTTATCTTCAACCGCACCGTGGCCATGTCCACACCGGCGGCTGCGGAGATGACGAAGCTGCTTGAAAATATCTATCGGTCCGTGAACATCGCCCTGGTCAACGAACTGAAGCAGCTCTGCCTGAAGATGGATATTGATATCTGGGAAGTGATCGACGCGGCCGCAACCAAGCCGTTCGGGTTCCACGCCTTCCAACCTGGACCGGGCGTAGGCGGACATTGCATTCCGGTCGATCCGTTTTACCTGACGTGGAAGGCGAAGCAGTTCGGATTCACCACGCGCTTTATCGAGCTTGCGGGTGAGATGAACGAATCCATGCCGGCCTATGTGGTCGAGACCACGCGGCGTGCGCTGGAACGCCAGGGCACCAGCCTTGACGGTGCGCGCGTGCTGCTGCTGGGCGTCGCTTACAAGCGCGATGTGGATGATCTGCGCGAATCCCCTTCCTTGACGATCATTGATCTGCTGCGCCATGCCGGTGCCCGGGTCGCGTACAACGATCCGTTCTTTCCGCGCGTGGGCGCCGGCCGCAAATATGCACTCGAGATGGAGTCCACGCCGGTGACGAAAGCGGGGGAATTCGATTGCGTGATCATCGCGACCGACCACAGTGAATACGTGTATTCGCAGATTGTAGAGGCGGCGAAGCTGGTGATAGATTCGAGGAACGCGACACGATCAATTGTCTCTTCCAAGATCGTTCGCTGCTGACGAGAGCGCCGACACAGAGTATGACCGCGGTTTCGCAGTGTCACAAACTTCCTTCAGGTTTAGGTTGCTACAGCCGATAGGGGCTTTGCGGGGATTGCGCCCGAACGCTCATCCATCGCGACCTGAACGCCCATGCAAAGTCTTGCCACGAACCGAGCCCCTCTGTCTCCGCTCCGCTGGACGCGGTGGAGATTAGCGGCCCTTGTCTGCTGGCTCTGCTGTGCGGGTCTGGGATATGCGCAATCAACCGAACGCAGTTTGCAGCCGCCGCAACAACTATTTGGAGGCGCAGCTCGGAGAGCCGCAGAGCAGAGAACGCGCCGCTTTATAAACGGGCGCGTGCTGTCCGGCCCTGCGCTTAATGGTGCGGCAGCGCGCGCTCTGACTGCGGCACGCGCGCAGCATCTGGCCTTGCTGGCGCTCCCGCGTTCCAGCACCTTATCGGCGGCGTGGACTCCTGTGGGTCCTGCCGAGGTGGCTACCCCGAAGTACGGAAACGTGACTGGACGCGTTACCGCGATTGCGATCGACCCGGCGGATGCCACCGGCAACACCGTCTATGTGGGCACAACCGGGGGCGGCGTCTGGAAGTCCACCAACGCTGCCGGGACCGCCAGCCAGGTCACATTTGCTCCGCTGACCGACACGCTGCCGGTCTACAGCGCCAACGCGGGCACGAGTGTTCTGCCCTCCCTCAGCATCGGTGCGGTTGCCGTGAGTAACGGTGTTCTGCTTGCAGGAACCGGCGATCCGAACGACGCACTGGACTCCTACTGGGGCGAAGGAATCCTGCGCTCGGCCGATGGCGGTGCGACCTGGACGCTGGCGCAGGGGTCGCTCGACGGCATCACGGGCAATCACAGCTTCTTCGGTCTGGGCGTGGCGGGATTTGCATTCTCATCGCTCAATCCATCGCTGGTGGTAGCGGCTGTTTCGCAGGCTGCCGAAGGCGATCTGGTCAATGCGCCCGATCGTACCAACAGCGTGATGGGTTTGTATTATTCGACCGATACCGGTTCGACCTGGCATATGTCTACGCTAATGGACGGTGCGCAGACGGTGCAGACGCCGCAGCCTGTAGGCGGAAATGACGGCGGCAACGCCGCAACTGCAGTGGTTTGGAATTCGCTGCGCCAGCAGTTTATCGCGGCCGTTCGATTCCACGGCTATTACAGTTCTTCCGACGGCGTTACCTGGACGCGTTTGCTTCAACAGCCGGGCGTGGGCCTCACCACGGCTTCCTGCCCGGTGAATGCGAACACCTCAGGAAGCACGGGCTGTCCTATCTTCCGCGGAGCGCTCTCAGTCCAACCTGTCACCTCGGATACGTTCGCGTTGACGGTTGATGGCAACAATCAGGACCAGGGTATATTTCAGGATGTGTGTGCAGCGGTCTCCGGAAGTTGCTCCAGCCCGGCATTGGTGTTCGCCAAGCAGCTGAATTCAACCCCGCTTGAGAGCGGCGGTAGCGTGCGGATAATGCAGGGCGACTACAACCTTGCTCTCTCAGCGGCTGCGTTGGGCAGCGACACGGTTCTCTACGCCGGGACAGTCGATCTGTATCGCTGCAGCCTGGGGTCTGGATGCAGTCTGCGCAATACGACCAACGCGGAAGATGGCTGCTTGAATAACGCGCAGGTTGCGCCCGCACAACATGCGATTGCAACGCTCGGAGGAGCGTCCGGCCCGCTGGTGTTCACGGGCAATGACGGCGGGCTGAACCGCTCGACGGACGGAGTCGCGGAGACGGGAGCCGTCTGCTCAGCGAGCGATACCGCGCACTTCGACAATCTGAACGCCGCGTTTGGAGCTTCCGGCTCGCTGGCTGAAGTTGTAAGCTTTGCCGAAGATCCCTCCAATCCCAACGCTTTGCTCGCCGGACTGGGCGCCCTGGGAACGGCCGGTACCGGCAATCCATCTGGGCCGTGGACGCAACTGGCCGCGGGAGAGGGCGGCTTCGTCGCGATCGATCCGACCACTCCGTCCAACTGGTTTTTGTCCAACGGCGCAGGGGTCGACGTTGCGCTTTGCAATAAAGGTTCAGCGTGCCGGGCAGCGGACTTCACGGCTGCCGTTGGTGCGACTCAGGTTGCGCAGGATGTCGCGGCCATTCACGCACCTTTCCTGCTCGATCCACAGCTTCCGACGAACGTGATTGTGGGCACCTGTCGGGCCTGGCGCGGGCTGTCGACCGGATCCGGGTGGCCTGGGCCGAACGCGATCAGCCGGCCCTTCGGCGCGTCTGCGGCGACGGGCTGTAGTTCAACCTTCCCGATCGTTCGCTCACTGGCAGCCGGAGGTCCAGTGAGTACGGCGGGAGCGATTCAGAACGCCGGATCGAGCGTACTCTACGCGGGACTCGCGGGTTCGCTCGATGGAGGCCAGGGATTGGGCGGTCATCTCTTCGTTACTGTCACCGCCAACACGACGGACTCAACCTCGGTCTGGACCGACGCTGCCAATGGTCCGGTTGTCAACGATCAGGCCAGCGCAGGCGTGTTCAACCGTGGAGGCTTTGACGTGTCCTCGGTGGTGGCCGATGCGCATGATGGATCCGGCCGCACCGTTTACGCGACCATCATGGGTTTTGCGGGCAACAGAGTCAACGCACCGCATGTCTATCGCTCGACGGACGCAGGCGCACACTGGACGAATATTTCGTCCAACCTTCCGAACGCGCCCGCAAACGACCTCCTCGTCGATCCAAACGATGCGAACACAATCTATGTCGCGTTGGACACCGGAGTTTATGTAACCAGCACTGTTACGAGTTGCACCAGCGCCAATTGCTGGAGCATTTTTGGCACCGCTCTGCCCAATGCTCCGGCGGTCGTTCTAAAAGCTTCAGCGGCTCTGCCTACCGGCGATGGCCGCCTGGGTGAGTTACGGGTTGCGACCTATGGCCGCGGGATTTGGCAGATTCCGCTGCTGCATGCCTCTACTCCAGCCAGCGCCGCGATTTCGCTTAGCCCTGCTTCGATAGCGTTTAGAACTCAACAAGTGGGTACAGGCTCCCACAAGTGTAACCATCACTGTTACTAATAGCGGGAATGCCAATCTGCACGTCACCAGTGTCATTACCTCCGGCGATTTCCTGGCTACCAATGCGTGCGTTGGGACGACGTTTGCCCCCGGCACCAGTTGTACGGTCAACGTGGCGTTTGCGCCCACAGCGACCAGTCAGCGCAGCGGTTCGCTAACCATTTACGGCGATGTTCCCGGCGGGCAGGTTTCGGAGGCGCTGTCTGGAAACGGATCCGCGCCAGCGGCGATTGTGCTCACGCCCGGCGCTGTGGTCTTTCCGTCCACGAGCTTGGGTGTGACGAGCGCGGCGGTCAATATCACGATTGCGAATACGGGTGGAACGGTCTCGCATCTGCAGGGCGTAAGTGTCTCAGGTGATTTCCGCATCGCGGCAAATACCTGCGGAACTTCGCTGGCAGCGCAGACAAGCTGCACGGTGGGCATCCTGTTTGCTCCTACTCTGGCCGGCCTGCGAACGGGAACGCTCACCGTCAGCGACGACGCCGGCGTGCAGGTTGCGAATCTCTCCGGCACAGCCTCTGTCCCTGCGACGGACGCCCTTTCGCCGCTCTCACTCAGCTTCGCCCAGCAGGCGCTGGGAACCCTAAGTGCAACCCATCAGGTTACGTTGACCAACGCGGGCGATGTGGCGCTGACGCTGATTGCGGCACAGATCCTGAACGGCGATTTCACGGTGAGCAACGGGTGCGGTAATTCCCTGAATGCGCATTCCAGTTGTGCGCTGCTGGTTGCGTTCGCACCCAGAAGCATCGGCGTGCAGGCTGGCCTGTTGCAGGTTGCCGACCAGTTTCACACCCAGACGGTAGCGCTGTCGGGGCTTGCTGTGGCACCGCCTGGCGTGTCGTTATCCCCCATCAATGGACTGGTGTGGGGCGGCGTGGGCGTAGGTCTGACGAGCCCGGCCGAGACCGTAACGCTGACTAACAACGGAGGCTTGCCGCTGCTACTGTCGAGCGTCACGGCGACCGGAGACTTCGCGCTGGTCGCGGGTACGAACACCTGTGGATCTTCGGTCGCGCCTTTCGCAATATGTACGTCGCTGTTACTTTTCTACCCAGCGTGCCCGGCCCACGCACCGGCACCCTTACCGTTCGCGACGATGCTGCCAATCCTGTTCAGGCAATTGCACTGTCTGGGATGGGAATCGACTTCGCACTCCAGCAGGACGGCCCGGGCTCAATCACGGTCACCAGCGGAGGCAGCGTCCGCTACGCCCTTCTGCTGGACTCTCCAGGCGCTGTCGTCGGCAACGCCGCCCTCACGTGTGCGGGTGTCCCCACGAATGCACTCTGTTCAGTCGACCCGTTGGTTGTGCCGCTTGGCGGCGGCAAAGTCCTGGTCACCGTGAACGTCGCAACCGGCGTCAAGTCAGCCGCTGCCGTGCTGCCGCAGCTTCCAGGTAGCGTACCTCCCGCGATCTGGGCGGTGCTGGCACTGCCTCTGGGGTGGGCCGTACGACGCAGGCGGAAATTTCCGCTGCATCTCTGTGCGTTGGCCACCGCCTTCCTTTTCCTGGCTGGCTGTGGATCTGGACGCACGGTACCGGGCAACGGAATCACGTCTCCGGTTGCGCCGGCCGTTACTCCACCGGGAACGTATACGCTCACTGTGGCCGCATCCAGTGCCGGTCTGGTGCGCGCCGTCTCCTTGATCCTGGTCGTGAAGTAAACGCCGGTGCGCGATGCGGTTTTACGGACGGCCAACTCCACGGGCTCGATGCGTTCAATCCGCTTGCTTTACGCAGCTTGCCCGGCGCAGAAACCTGAAGCCCACGCCCATTGAAAGTTGTAGCCACCGAGCCAGCCAGTCACATCCACCACCTCACCGATGAAGAAGAGCCCGGGCACGTTCCGCGCTTCAAGGGTTTGCGCCGATAACTCAGCGGTATCGACTCCGCCGGCGGTGACTTCGGCTTTTGCAAAGCCTTCCGAGCCATTTGGATGCAGCGTCCACGTGTGCAGACGATCTTCAAGCGCGTCCAGCGTCGCGTTGCTGAGCGCATCTGTAACCGAGCCAGTGAGCAGGTCGGCGAGCGCTAAGTCTATCCACCGCTCGGTCATCCTGGCGGAAAGTACCGGGCGCAATATGGCCTGTACGGCTGCGGCGTTGCGGGGTCCACAACCAGAGCGCAAGGCTGCAAAGACCTTCACTCCGGGAGCGAGGTCGAGCACGATTGATTTACCGGGATTCCAGAAAGAAGAGATTTGCAGGATGGCTGGGCCGCTGAGACCACGATGCGTGATCAACATTTTTTCGCGGAACTCTGGCGCAAGCGAATGCCTCCGACCGCCCTTGCTCAATGCAGGCACGCTGGCGTTGACGTCGGCGGAGACTCCGGCGAGATCGCACCAACGCTGCATATCTTCGGCTCCAAGGGTCAACGGCACCAGCGCGGGCCTGGGTGCCACCACGCGCAGGCCAAACTGCCGGGCCAGATCGTAGCCGAATCCGGACGCGCCGATTTTTGGAATGGAGAGGCCGCCCGTCGCAATCACCACCGACTCGCACCGCAGATTACCGGTTGAGGTCTCGATCGCAAAAGTGCGGTGCCCAGACACGTCGTTCGCTTCGACCGAAAGAATGCGTGTGTTCAGCTCGATGTTGACTTGAGCGCTGTGACACTCGCGTTCCAGCAGCGCGACCAGATCACGTGCGCTGCGATCGCAGAAGAGCTGGCCGAGGGTCTTCTCGTGGTAAGGAATGCCGTGCGCTTCGACCAGCGCGATCATATCCTGCGGGGTGAAACGCGCCAGGGCTGAACGCGCGAAGTTCTTGTTTTCCGAAAGGAAGTTTTCATGGGTACAGTGCAGGTTGGTGAAGTTGGAGCGTCCGCCGCCGGAGATGAGAATCTTTTTGCCGACTCGGTCGGCGTGGTCGAGCAGCAACGTACGCCGTCCGCGACGTCCAGCTTCGATGGCACACATCAACCCGGCAGCGCCCGCACCGAGAACGATGACGTCAAATCTGCGCTCACGCGAATGGGTCGAGCTTATGCTGGAGCCCGGGTTGGTCATCGCTGCCTGTGCCTGGCGCGGCGACGCATCGGGACGAAGTTCTTACTGCCAACTGTCGACCGTAGCTGCCCGATGAACACGCCGTACGGTTCGAGAGCGATGGCTGTAGCCGGTTCGCTGGCACCGGACGCCAGGTTAGCAAGCCCCGACTCTGCCAGAGTCTCGATAGTTGAGCTGGGGTTAGCGGGAACTCCAGCATCGCGCAAGGCGGCTCCAATTCCTACTTTCTCGGCGTTGTCCGACACATTGCACACAACCACCACGGCAGCTTGCCTCGCGCCGCTTCCGCGCGCGACCCGCACCCACGCTACGATGCCAGTCTGGTTCGTAGTGAGTACGCGGAATGAGCCATTCTGAAAGGCG
>JAABUO010001964.1_pt1 | contig 25727 bp, 24 predicted proteins | sample 5559291 | NCBI WGS metagenome assembly JAABUO01 (sample SAMN10711878, study PRJNA513372) | rock metagenome | isolation source: Antarctica rocks | place: Antarctica: Victoria Land, Finger Mt sud
TTTCCGACGATGTGTGAGCAATGGAACGACCGGAGCGTGAACAATGCACGCGGACGCATATTGCTCACGCCTCATCTGCCGACTTTGAATAAGCCCTGGCCACACCGCCCTCTTGCCGGACAGTCGGGATTGGGACAGAATACGCTGTGCGGGTTCATAGTCTCTCCTTCTTGACAAAGAAGATTCTATCGAACTCGCATTTCTCTGTCTCATTCTCCTACTCCACCGTTCCGCATACACCTACCTTGACGAGGTGCAGCACGATCAACGCCATGTCTCGCGTACCTTTCGGCTACGAGACTGAGACGGTGTGATCGATCAGATAGGTATCGTCCGGATGGGGAGTGAAGTTCTTTACTTTGCCTTTGCGGTAGGCGCTGATGAGCGGCACGACGACGAGAAAGATATCCGGTACATCCTGCCCGATGATCGCCTGGACCTGCCGCGAGAGGGCCTGCCGCTTCGTCGGATCGAGCTCGACCCGCAACTGGCCGAGGATGTCGTCCACCTGCGGGTTGTGGTATCCGCCCGTGTTGGTCGCGCCCCCGGCGCCGAACGTCCGATTCAACTGGAAAAGCGGATCGCCCGTCTGCAGCGCGTTGTTCGATTGCATCAGGCCATCGAAATTGCCGCTCTTAATGAAGGGGCTGCTGTCCTGCGCCTGCTGTATCTGCACATCATACCCGAGGGGTTTCAACTGGCCCTGCATGATGACGGCAATGGCGGTCAGTTCCGGTTGTGAGGGATCGGCGCTCGTGAGCGTGAAGGCGAGCCGTTTGCTATCCTTCGCCCGCACGCCGTCCGGACCGACCTTCCACCCCGCGTCTTCCAGCAGTTGCCGCGCCCGGTTGAGGTCCGTTCCCTGGGTCGGCGTCACATCGCCCCCCAGATTCGGCGGGAAGGCGCCGGTCGCGGGCGCCCCCTGACCGGCGAGGGCAACCTGCACAAAGGCGTTGCGATCGAGTGCCCATGCCGTTGCCTCGCGCACGGCGCGGTCGTCGAAGGGCGGATGCGCGAGATTGAGGTTGACCGAATCGAGGAGCGCCGAAGGGATAGACGAGACGACGATCTCGCCGCCCAATCCCTGGACCACTTCCGGGGGTACCCGATAGATGAAGTCGGTATCACCTGCCTGGAGCGCGAGGGCCTCCGCGTTCGGATCAACGACCTTCTTGATCGTGATCCGCGCGATCGGCGGCGGTCCCGCCCAATGATCGGTGAACGCTTCGAGATCGAGTGCAGTGTCCACCGTCAGTTTCGTCGCGCGATACGGGCCGGTGAGCACGAATCCGTCGCTGCCGCCCGGCGTGCGCGGCTTGTGGACGATGAAGTAGCCCGAGCTGAGGGCATTGGGCAAAGCGCCTGCGGGCTGGGGCGTCTTGAACTCGAGCGTCGTCGCATCGAGGGCGGTGATCTTGGTCTCCTTACTCAGGATGCCATCCGCGCCGGGATACGCCGCATAGGCGCGCTGGAAGGCGGCAACCACGTCCTGTGCCGTGACGGGGGATCCGTCGTGGAATTTCGCATTGGCGCGCAAGGTGACGCGCCATGTCGTCGGATCAACGTTGACGAGACGCTCGGCAAGCCAGGGCTCGAGGTGATATTGGGGAGTGAGACGCATCAGGGTCTCGGCCATGCCGAAGCGCAGGACATTCGTCTCCTTGAGCGCGTCAACCGTGTTGGGAAACGAGGCAACGGCGATTCGCAATTCGCCGGTCGGCTGCCTCCCCGTGTTCCCCGTTGTCGGTGCCGCGACGGGTGTCGGTGTCCCCGTCGCGCTTGCTCCTACTGCACTACCATTCGTGGACACCCCGGCGCGCGGCGTCTCCGTTGGATTCGGGGCGCCACCGCATGCGGCGAGAATCGCGGCCATGGCGCTGCTTGCGATGCCCGCGAGGACTGTGCGGCGGCTGATTGGCATGGGGGATGGCATTTCCACTCCTTCGCGATCAGGGCGAGTAAAGGATGCATGACGCCAATGTACCGCAGGTGTGTGAGCAATCGAGCAAGGGAAAATGTCGGAATGATGACCGGCTGATGAGCAGTGGATGGGCGTCCGCGACGAGGATCTGGCTGGCGATGAGCGCGCAATGTCTCGCGCCCGGGATGCCTGGCGTGCCGATCGCTGCAATGCCACATCGGCGGCGGACATCCCGGGCTGCGTCCGTGTCGTTGTACGAATGCCGATCATATCGATGGCGGATGGATGCTCGCGGCCTTCGGACGCTTGAAGAAGTACCGCAGGTTGTAGAAGCCGGGGGACTGCGGGCTTTGCGTGGCGACGACGCTCACTAACTCCCACCCCTCTTCGCCGCGCTTGTACAAGGTTGCCCAGTCTGACTCGCCCACGATCTGGCTGTACTCCCTGGCCTCGACGGATTCCGACTGATATTCCCACTGCTGCGTTGCCATACGCGCATGTTTCCCCTGCGTCGCAGCGGGTTATCCGCCCAGCCGCCCGATCACGTCACGTGAGGAACGGCCGCTCATTGCCATTCCCGTTGCCGGGTCGAGCGTCAGGACGGATGCGCCAGGGTGGGAGAAATCGAACATGTTGTTCAGGCTCCCGGCCTTCTCGTCGAACGACTGGTCGCCGATCCGCCCCAGCCCCCAGTTGTCCTCGACGAAGCGCAGGATGGAACTCTGATCCGTGATCGTGTGATCCACAAAGTTTACTTTGGCATACGGGGAGATGACCAGCAGCGGCAACCGCGGACCGTAGCCGCAGCGATCCGGGTATGCGCCGGGTGTCATCGCGCCGCACATGCCCGGATCGGTGAGCGCATCAGTGGCTGGGTCGGTGGAGACGTTGACGATCGGCCCCATCACATGGTCGTACCAGCCATCCGAATCATCGTAGGCAATGACGACTGCCGTGTTTGCCCAACTGGGGAGCGTCTGAAGGTGGTTGATGGTCGCCACGAGGAACTGCTGCTCATCCAGCGGATCGGAGTAGCCCGCGTGCCCGTCCTGATATTCCGCCGCCTTGAGGTAACTCACGGCGGGCAGGTTCCCGGCATCGGCGGCGGCCCAGAAATCCGACAGATCGTACTGGTGATTGGCCTGATCGGTCTTGCCAATCATCGCGACGGAGGTTGGCGGCAGGTGATTCGGATTGGCAGTGGACTTGTAGTACTGGAACGGCTCGTGGTGCGGGCTATAATCCGCGACTTTCGTACCGCCGATGTTCTGGTGCGCCGCGCCACAGGTCACGCTGTTCCCCGCGACTGCGGTCGGCGTGAAACCGCCCTGGAACCATCCCCAGGTGACGCCATTGGCGTTCATCAGGTCGCCGACGTTCCGGCCGCTCATCGCAACGGTCGGGGTCTTGGTGCTGGAACATGCGTCATCGGTCGGATCGGTGTCGCTGAAGATTGTGCCATTTGCGATGACCTTCGGCAGATCGGCAGGAGTGGCACCATGGGTCTGGCCGGCGATGAGGTTGAGCGCACCGGGCGTCGAGGGGCCGAACGTCGTGCCGAAGGAGTTGTCGCTCATCGCGAAGTGCTGCGCGTAGTTCCACATCGCGGTGGTGGTATTGCCGTCATAGTAGTCCATCACGAGATTCTTGTCGGCGCAACTGCTGCCGCTGGTATGCTGGACGAACTGATCCATCAGGCCGTGGTCGAACGCCTGCTGCTCGGCTTCGTACCCGTGATCCATGTCGCAGGTGAGCGCCTCGGAGCGACTGAGCCGCCGGGGATTCGCCGCATTGGGATTGTGGGCGAGCAGATCCTGGCTCAGGCCATTGACGGAAGGGGTGCCGGGTGCGGCGACGAAGCCCGGTTCGCCCGCCGGGTTCGCGGCGTTCGGATAGGCGCCGAAGTAGTGGTCGAATGAGACGTTCTCCTGAAAGATGACGACGAGATGCTGGATCGGCGTCGCTGTCGATGAACCTTGCGCCGCTGCGGATACCTGGCTCACGAGTCCAACGACGAGCGCGAGCGCCGCGACCGTTCTGACGAGTGGAAATCGCATACTGCCTCCTCCATGACCGACTGAATCACCCTCCACATGCGAAAACTGAGGGCAATCGTAGAGCCAGTTCCTGGCGGCAGGATAAGGTGACCGTTACGGTCTGTTGATCGGATGATGAACGCGCCACACGCTACCGGGTCCATCCTTGGAGCGGGCGCGGGGGCGAACCCATAGTCTGCGGGAAACGGGAGCGCCGAATCACTGATCGGAATCGTGAAAATCGGCGTCTGTTCGTCCATCGCGTCATCCGCTTGATCGCTATGTGCGGTGCGTGGTGCGCGGATCGAAGGCATCGCGCACCGCATCGCCCGTCAGGTTGATCGCGAGGACGGTGAGCGCGATGCAGAGTCCCGGCGCGATCATCTGCCATGGGTAACGCTGGAAGTAGGCGCGCGCCTCATTGATCATCACGCCCCATTCGGGCGTCGGCGGCTGCATGCCGAGGCCAAGGAAGGAGAGCGACGCCAGCCCGAGGATGACGCTGCCGAAGTTCGCCGTCGCCAGCACCGCCGCCGGGCCGACGACATTCGGCAGCATGTGGCGGAAGACGAGACGCCCCTTCGTCGCGCCGAGTGCGTGCGAGCTCTCCACGTAGCCCGTCTCGCGCTCTTTAAGGATCAGGGCACGATAGATACGCGCGGAGGAGGGCCAACTCGTGACGACTAGGGTGATCAGCAGGTCTTCAAACGACGGGCCGAGCACGGCCGTCAGGGCGAGCGCCATGACCAGTCCCGGTAGCGCGAGCAGCGATTCGATCAGCCGGCCAATCACGCCGTCCACGCGGCGGCTGCTCATCGCGGCAAGCGTACCGATCAGGAAGCCGATCGCGCTCGTGCCGAGGCAGACAATTGCCGCGCCGGCGAGCGACCAGCGCGCGCCGGTCAACAGGCGGGCAAGAACATCCCGCCCATACTTGTCCGTGCCGAGCGGGTGCGCGGCGGAGGGGTTGCTGAGGCGTGCGAGCGTGTCCTGTGCCAGCGGGTCCCTACCCCAGAGGCGCGGCCCGGCGACCGCCGCCGCGACGATCAGGCCGAGGAAGACGACGGCGACGAACCCGGAGGGGCTGATTCGGTTGCGGATGCTACGGCGCGCGGGCACCGTGGCGACGGGGCGCACGGAAAGTCGAACGGCGACGACCATCTCAGACGCTCCTGACGCGCGGGTCGAACGCCGCGATTGCGACATCGACGATTAAGTTCGCGACGACGAAGATCAGCCCCGCCGCGATCGCGAAGCCGACGACGACCGGCATGTCTCGCACGAGGGCAGCATCGACCGCCATCTTGCCAATCCCTGGCCAGGCGAAGACGTATTCCACGACGGCCGCCCCCGTCATCAGGTGCGCGGCCTCGAGCCCGAGCACCGTGAGGATGGGCACGGCGGCATTGGGCAGGACATGGACGCGGGTCACGGTGCGGGGTGCCAGCCCTTTCGCCCGCGCCACCCGCACGAACTCTTTGCCGAGGATATCGAGCATCGCGGCGCGGGTCAGCCGCGTGAGGATCGCCATGTTCGAGAGCGCGAGGACGATTGCCGGCATGACGATCCCCCGTGGCGTTGGTGTGCCAAAGACGGGCAACCAGTGCAGCCGCACCGAGAGGACATAGATCAGGACGAGCGCGATCCAAAAGCCGGGCACCGCCGAACCCAGCACCGCGACCACCTGCGCGACCGCGTCGATTGCGCTCCCGCGTCGGTAGGCGGCGAGCGTGCCGAGGGGAAGCGCGACCAGCATACCGAGCAGAACCGCGCAGGCTGCGAGGAGTGCGGTGTTGCCGATCCGCTCGCGATACATCGTCAGCACCGGCGTGTAGGAGCGGAAGGAGCGCCCGAAATCGCCATGTGCCGCGCCTTTCAGCCAGTCGAGATAGCGGATGGGCAGCGGATCATCCAAGTGTAACTCGGCCCGCTTCAGCGCCACGGCCTCAGGCGTGATCGTCTCCACCCCCTCCGCCTGGAGGAGCAGGTAGGCGGGATCGCCCGGCGTCGCCGCCTCCAGCCCGAAGGCGAGGAGCGAGATGACGAAGAGCACGGGGAGCACCGCCGCGATGCGGTTGAGAATGTAGCGCGCCATCGGTCGCCCTCCGATCCGCCCCGCGTCTACGTGACCGAGACGGCGGTGTTCAGAAAGTAGGAGTCATTGGGGTGTGGTGTATATCCCTTCACCTTCCCCTTGCGGAAGGCGACGGTGATTGGCGTGACGGTGAGGAGGATGACCGGCATATCGCTCTTGATGATCTCCTGCACCTGTCGGGAGAGCGCCGTGGCCTTCGCCGGGTCGAGTTCGACGCGCATTTGCGTGAGCAGGTCCTCGATCCGCGGGTTGACGTAGTTACCCGCGTTGTCGCCGCCGCCCTTGCCGATCAGCCGATTGTACTCGTAGAGCGGGTTGCCAGTCGGGAGTGTGTTGTTGGACTTCATCGCCGCGTCGAAGTTGCCGTCCTTCGTCGCGTCGCCGATGTTCTGGACTTCCTTGACATCGAGGGCGAAACCGAGCGGCTTGAGCTGACTCTGCATCGAGACGGCGTACGGTGTCAGGTCTGCCTGGCCGGGATAGGAAAGCAGCGTGAAGGCGAGGCGATTCGCGTCCTTCGCACGCACGCCATCCGCGCCCATTTTCCAGCCCGCGTCGTCCAGGAGTTGCTTGGCGCGGTTCACGTCAGTACTCTGCATCGGAATGGTGTCGTAGCCGCTGATCGCTGGAAAGAGCGTCGCCGCGGGCGTGCCCTTGCCGTCCAACCCGATGGTGTTGAGGACGGTGCGGTCAATGCCGAGCGCGCATGCCTCGCGCACGGCGCGATCGCTGAAGGGGAGGCGATTGACGTTCAGATTGATCATACCAACGCGGCCGGAGGGTGTCGCGGCGGCGGCGATCTCCGGGCCGAGGGTCTTGATTGCCTCGGGCGGGAAGTTGTAGAGCATATCCACATCGCCGGATTGCAAAGCGAGGAGGCGCGCGTTCGGGTCGCCAACGAACCGGATCGTGATCTTCGCCAGCGGCGGCGTGCCGCCCCAATGGTCGGCGAACGGCTCCAGATCGAGCTGATTATCGACGACGAGCTTCGTCGGCTTGTATGGCCCGGTCATGATTGCGCCGTCCGCGCCACCCGGCGCGCTCGGCTTGTGGATGGCGGTGCTCGTGAGGGTGAGGGCATAAGGGAAGATCGCCGAGGGCTGCGGCGTGACGAACTCGACCGTGCGGGCGTCCACGGCGGTCATCTTGGTGTCCGGGCTGATGATCCCTTTCAGGTCGGGGAAGGCATCCCAGTTCTTCCGAAAAGCGGCGATCACCTCGTCGGCAGTGACGGGCGCGCCGTCCCAAAACGTCGCGTTCGGGCGTAATGCGACGCGCCAGGTCGTCGGGTTGACGTTCGTGACGCTCTGCGCGAGCCACGGCTGCAACGTGTTCTGCGGCGTCTGGAACATCAGGGACTCCAACATGCTGTAGGGCGCGAGGTGCGTATCCTTGAGGGCGTCGATCTTCGCGGGGAAGTCGAAGCCGAGAGCAACCTTCAGCTCGCCCTTCGATTGCGACACGGGCTTCGGCGTCGTCGGGGCCGCCGCGATCGGCGCACCGGTCGGCGCGGCGGGTTTCGGGGTGTCCGTCGCCGTCCTCCCATTGCTGCAGGCCGCGAGCAGTGACGAAAGGGCCATTGCCGCCGATCCCGCGAGAAAGACGCGTCGCGAGAGTGCGCGCGCGGTATCGTCAGCCGGCATCTCCACCTCCCATTCGGTATCCGTCCGGCAGCGATCACGCGTGCCTACCGACACGATACGATTTGGATATGTGTGGGACGTGATACCCTGATGAGAAATCAATGCGCGGACATGCATCCGCCGGAAAGGCCGAAAGCGTGCCTTTCATGCCGAGCTGCCCATGCCCCGGCACGTCGCAGACGAATGCAGAGGTTCCAGCGTTCAGATCCACCATGAATGTTGTGGTCTCGCCCCTATCAACCGTCTCGCTCACCTTGTTCAGTTTATTGAATTTCAGATTGTGCGGTGACAGGCCATCGTTTCTAATAAGGAACGTAGTGCTCCCCGCGTGGACACTCGATTTGTCGAGAGCAAAGGCGAAATCCTTCGTGGTGACATTGATGGCCGTGGTGCCCGTGGCCTGCGCACGCGCCGCCAATGATGAGTATCGCCTCGTCGAGGAGAGCGGCTCGCTTCGTTACATCCTCGGCGAACTATGCATAGATGCGATTTCCCTTTGTCGCTTGTGACTCAGTTTGCGGCTATTTGAGTCCGGAGCGGACGAAGGCATCGATCACCTGCCGTTGCAGGAGGGCGTAGATGGCGAAAATCGGCAGGCTCGCAAGGCTGGATGCCGCCATTAGTTGCCCCCATTGATTTCCTTCTGCGGTAAGAAACATCTGCAAGCCGACCTGAATCACTGCGTGCTCCGCCTTATTCGTGATCAGGAGCGGCCAGAAGTACTCGTTCCACGTCGAAATGAAGAGGAGGATGCCGAGCGCGGCAAGCGGGGCGCGGAGGTTTGGCACGACGATTCGCCAGAGTGTTCCCCAACTCGTGACCCCGTCCAGTCGCGCCGCATCGAGGAGCGCGACCGGGAATGCCTTCATGTGCTGCCGCATGAGCAGGATCGCGAAGGCCGACGCAACCTGCGGAACAATGAGTCCCTGGAGCGTGTTCAGCCAGCCGAGATGGGCGATCAGCACGTAGTTCGGGATCATCGTCACCTGGAAGGGAATCAGCCAGGTGCCGATGAAGAGGAGCAGCAGGACGTGATCGCCGGGGAACCGCCAGCGTGCGAAGGCATAGGCGGCGAGGATGCTCGTCAGCAACTGGCCGAGCGCAACGAGCGCCGCGACGATGAAGGTATTGAGTAGCATGCGCACGATCGGTATCTCACGGAAGACCGCGCGATAGTTCGTCAGGGTGGCATGCAGGGGAATCGGCGCGCTGGAGAAAACGTCGTTCGCGGGCCTGAACGAGGTCGCAAACATCCAGTAGACCGGGAAAAGGCTGATGACACCAAGCAGGATCAGCAGGGCATGCCCGAACACGCGCGACCGGTGATGGTGGCGAGCGGTGGGGGGAAGCATCGGCGACCTCCGCTTATGCGTCATAGAACGAGAACCGATCGCTGAGCCACATGAAGCACAGAGCGAGCGCACCGAACCCGATGAAGAAGAGCACCGCCGCCGCCGCGCTGAAGCCGATATTGAAGTTGCGGAAGCCGAACTCGTAGAGCAGGTAGTAGATATTCGTCGTCGCGTCGAGCGGGCCACCCTGCGTGAGGACATTGATCAGTGGGAACGTCCATTGGCTGGAGAGGAGGATACTGAGCGTCAACATGAAGAGGATCGTTGGCGACAAGAGCGGCAGGGTGATCGCACGGAGCGTTTGCCAGCGTGACGCACCGTCCACACTCGCCGCCTCCATGTACTCTCGATTGATGCCGGCGATCCCCGCCGTGTAAATCAGCACGCTGAAGCCGAGCAGCTTCCAGCCCGTAATGGCGATAATCGCGCCGATTGCGGTTGAACCATGCTGGAACCAGTAGATATCGCCGGTGCCGAAGAGGGCATGCAGGAGACGATTCAGCACGCCACCGATGGGCGCCATGATCCATTCCCAGATGCTCCCGACGGCGACGGGCGCCATCAGCACCGGCACGAAGATGATCGCACGGTAGATAGCACGCATCCGGCCGGTCAGTTCGTTGAGGACGAAGGCGATCGCCAGTGGGAAGATGACCGAGAAGGGGAGCATGCCGAGGATGTAGATGGCGGTGTTGCGGAGCGCCTTGCCCATCTCTGGGAGTGTCACAACGTTGCGGTAATTATTCAGCCCCACCGGCACCTTCGGCGTCGTTGCGAGCAGATTCCATTGGAACATACTGAGCCGAAAGGTATTCACCGCGGGCCAATAGACCCAGAGCGCGATCAGTGCGAACGCGGGCAGCAGATAGAGATACGCCTGCAACCGTTCCGCGCGGCGAAGGCGTACCGTCCGCGCGGCCACTGTGCGGAAGCCGAGATGGATCCGTCCAGAGTGTGTCGTCATTGTCCATCCTTGCCGTGATGCATGCGCCTATGCGACTGTCACGGCGGCTCTTCCTCAGCGAGGGTGAACCTCACGCCCCATGGAGTACGCGCTGGCGGAGTAAATCGAAGCTTGCCCGCCCGTACATCTGACGTTTCACGGTTTTGAGCCGGTTGATCTGCCCCTCCGTCTGGCCATTGCTCCACTCGAGCGTCAATCCGGCCTGCACTGCCGCTTTATCCAGCAGCAACCCCGTAGCGAAGCGCTGCAAGTCTGCGATTTCGCTCGCCCTCACCCGCGCGATCCACGTGTCCAACTCCTCGCCCTGCCGTTCGCGCGCCATTGTCGTGAATGCCTGCGCGAGCGCATAGGCAGCCCCGATCGCCGGATCTTCCTGGCACAGGTGCTCCACGCACGCCTGCTGCTTGTCGGTCAGGGTCTCGGGACGCCGTATGAAGAGCATTGCCACTTGACGCGGCGTCGGTGGCCGTTGCGCACTGATCCGTTCGCGATGACTACTCGGTCGCTCACCCACCGGCAAGCGCAACTTGGCGAGGAAGCGCGAGACATTCGTGTAGGCGTGGCGGTAACCCATCCCACGGATCTCCGCGCACAGCCGCCGGGCGTCATGGCACCCTTCATCCCAGCGACACAGCAGATGCTCCTTGTACGGGTCGAGCACCGTGCGGCGGACACTGCGACGCTTGCGCTCCGGTGGCGCACCGAGTCGCAGATAGCGGTAGACCGTCTCGCGACTGATCTCGACACTGCGGGCGACATCGGCGACCGAGGCGCCCTTGGCACGCAGCGCAATCACCGCTTCGTAGCGCGCGAGCCATGGGGCATGGCGGCGCTCGCTCTCCTCCTCCGCGCGCACTTGCCATGGCTGCAACTGTGGGACAGTAGGAACGGCTGCACTCGCTGCGGCACCAACGCTGTTGAGGATGGATCGCTTGTGATGGAGAAAGGCCTCGACCGCCTCACCGAGGTTCTTGACGAGGTGGAAGCGATCGGCAACTTGTATGGCCTCCGGTGCACCGCGCGTCGCACCCTCGATGTAGGTATCGCCGCGATCCCGGCTGATGACCGTGATGCCGGGATGCGCCCGCAGCCATGCCGCGACGGTATCCGGCGTGCGATCTGGCAGCAGATCGATCGGACGGCGCTGCTCAAGGTCGCAGATCATCGTGCCGTAGCGCGCCCCTTTCCGCCATGCCCAGTCGTCAATACCGAGGACGCGCGGCTGTCCCACCGGCAAGGCGGGCATTGCACGCACGAGGCGCAGCACGGTCGTGTCGCTCGCCGGCAGGCCGAGCAAGTGCGCGAGTCGTGCGCCCGCGGCACCGCCGAGCGCGAAGCCGATGTGTGTGAGCGTCGCGCGCACGCCATGCGTTGAACGTGCCCGCGGAGCAGCAAGGGTCGGCAGGCGCTCGCGGAATGTCCGGCGTGGGCAGCGGGGATTGCGGCAGAAGAAGCGGCGGGCATGGACGAGCAGTGTGACCGTGCGTCCGGCACAGGGAAGATCGGTGATCCGACGCTGATAGCGGCTGTGGACATGGGAGGCGAGCGAGGAGCAGACGGGACAGAGGGCGGTCCGCTGAGTCGAAGTGGCGACGACGGTGAGTGCGTCGGGGTCGGCGCATTCCTGCTCAAGGTGGAACCCGCGGAGTTGCGGGAAGACGGTGGCGAGCGACATGAGACACTCCTTCATGAGGCGCGGTAGCGAAGGAGTGTAGTGTTTCACGTCATCAGCGCTTCACCCTCCCTGTGGAAGAGCCGGTCACGGCCTGTACCGCGTGTGCGGCGGCGGCTGCCCGCATCTCTTCCCATGAGCGGAACGCCACCTCCGGTGCAGACGGAGAGGCGATCGGCCTGAGTTCGAGCGCGCCCTCTCGGACGGTGACGACGGTGAACATTGCGCCATCCTGGAAGTGATAGCCGTCCGGCTTGAACCCATCAAGGAGGAAGGCGGTGCCGGGAGCGGCGACACACGGCACTCCCGCGACGATCGCGATGACCATCTTGTGCTGGTGCCCCGCCAGGATGCCGCAGACGTCCGTCCCGGCGATCACGGCGCGCAGGCGATCGCCATTGGTGAGGTTGTGCATGCTGGAGAGCGCCGCCGGGAAGGGGGGATGATGGATAACCACGACCGTGCCGCCCGGCGCGGGGGTGGCAAGTTCGGCTGCCAGCCAATCGAGTTGCGCGTCGTCAATCGTCCCTTCGGCCGATCCCGGTATATGCGGGTCGAGCATGATGAGGCGCACATCGCCGAGCATCTCGCGGTAGTAGTAGCCCTGCATCGGATCGGGCGCGGACTCGCCGAGCATCTCCGCGCGAAAGGCGACGCGGTCGTCGTGATTGCCGAGACCAAGGAGGACGGTCACACCCTCGTCGCGCAGTTCCTCCACGGCGCCGCGCAACCGTGCGTAGCTCGCGCGTGCGCCGTCATGCACGAGGTCGCCGCTGATAATGATTGGCGCCCCCGGCAAAAGATCATGCCGACGCAGGAAGGCAAGCGCCTCGTGCAGCTTCGCCATGGTATCCAAGCCGAAAAAACGGTCCGTCGCCGACGCCTGGATATGCAGGTCAGTCAGGTGGATGAAGGTCGTCGCGCGGCGCTCCATTTCCATTACCATTTACTCTGCTCCTCTCACGCTTCCACAACGAGGGCGGCGCGCACGGCGGCAATTTCGCTGTCCGTGACGCCAATCCCACCAAGATACGTTGCGATATCGCCGTATGTCCCGGACAGGTAGGAGAGGGTGTCCTCCATCACATCCGTTGGGGCGCCGAGCAGTTGCTGCATCGCCGCCCAGTTGCTGCCGCGCGCCTCGACCCGCGTGCGCAGATCGGCGTGGAAGTCGTCGGTCAGATACTGCTCGCTCAGCGCGTAATCCCGCACGATGATCTCATCTGGGACGCCAGCGACGCCGAGGAGGAGGGCAATGATCACGCCCGTGCGATCCTTCCCCGCCGTGCAATGGACGAGTGCGGGGAAGGCGTCCGGCTTGGCGAGCGCACCGAAAATCGCGCGTACTCGCGGCTGGGCGTCGTCCAGGATGGCGCGGTAAATCCAGTCGAGCGTACGCTGCGGGTCTACAGCGCCGGGCGCATCGTCGAAGAGCGGCAGATGGAGATAGCGCACGCGCCCGGAGTCCGCGAAGACGTTCGGGCTCTCAGCACATTCAGATGAGCGCCGGAGGTCCACCACGGTGCGTAGCCCCATGCCGATCAAATGCGCTTGCGCTTCCGGGGTGAGGCGATGGAGGCTGTCACCGCGCAGGAGGGTGTGCCAGTGGATCGTTCGGCCGTCTACGGTCAGGTAGCCACCCGTGTCGCGGACGTTGTAGGCGCCCGCGAGTTGGAGATGGCGCATCGGTTCCATCGCCGGTTCCGTCGTGATTGTCATGAGAACCTCCATCACTTCTTTGGCATCAGCGGGACGACACGATCCTGCGCCTGTTTGAGCGTCGCCTCCGCATTCGCACCGTTATAGACAACCTGCTCAACCGCCTTCATCATGATCTCTTTTTCTTGCTGGTAGTTCGGCCCGGGCCAGGCGATCCATGGTTCCAGCACCTGCAGTTGCTCCAAATTGGGCTGGATGAGGGGATGGTCTTGCGCCCACTGCTTCAGATAGCGATCGTCATTGACGATGCCGGTGCGCAGGGGCAGGTAGCCAATCTTGCTCGTAATGATTGTATAGCCGCGCTCGCTCGTGACGAACTTCATGAACTCCCACGCCGCGCGCTGTTTGACGGGGTCGCCAGCGAGGATGAAGAGGCCACTGCCGGAGTTCGTCGGCACCGCCGCCTTGCCGGGGAAGGCGGGCATCTTACCGTCGCGTACCGTGAACTTCCCTTGCGCGGCGGAGAGGATGCTGGCCTGGAGCGCGCTCGTCGTCAGGATCATCCCGAGATTGCCCGCTTGGAATGCGGCGAGAGCGTCGGCTTCGTTCAGTTGTGGATGCACGCCGCTCTGCACGAGATCCTGCCACATCTTCACCGCGTCCACGGCGGGCTGCGCCGCGAACATCGGGCGGGTGCGATCCTCCGAAAGGACACGGCCGCCATTCGAGCGCACAAGTCCTTGGAAGCACCAATCGAACTGGCCGAGGCAATCCACGACGACACCCTGCTTGCCCGTCTTGTCCTTGATCGCCTGGGCGACCTGCTTCGTCTCCGGCCAAGTGGTCGGGGGCTTCGTGGGGTCAAGGCCAGCCGCAGTGAAAAGGTCTGCGTTGTAGAAGAGCGTCGGCGTGCTGAAGGTGTACGGGATGCCGTACGTCTTGCCGTCAATCTGCCCGAGATTGAGTCCGTTCGGATTCAGCGGATACTCGCCGCCGATGTACGCTTTGTATTCGTCTGGCGGGACGATTGTTTCCAGTGGCTTTGCCTTGAGGCCGTTGGCGACAAAGTCGAGGTCACCGAAGCCCTCCTGCACGACGTCCGGGCTATTGCCGGCGGCAGCCTCCGCTTGAATTTTCGCGTTGATGTCCGAGGAGGGCACGCCGCGGGCGTCAATGTGGATGTTGGGGAACTTTTGCTGGAACTCGGTGATCAGTTGCTCGGTCGCGTCCTTGCCAATCCCGGCCGACGCGAGGTTGTAACTGTAGAAGACGATCGTCACCTGCTTGTCTGCGGGGATGGTCGCCGGATAGTTCGCGACGCTCGCTACGGGAGATGACGCCCCGCTGGGCGCGATACTGGCATGCGGAGCCGTCGTCCCTGACGGTGCGGTGGCGGCGCTGCCGCATCCAACGAGCAGCATAACAAGTGCGATGCCGAGCGAGGCAACTGAGAAACCGGAGCGCGAGAATTGCATAGCGACCTTCTCCTTGTCCCGTTGAATACGTCGAAGAGCGTGTTCGCATAGGTGATGGTCATCACTCATGGTGAGGCGCATATCGGCTACACCCTCGCCGGGGCGGTCTCGATGGCCACGGTCTGCCCGATGTGTGCGACGGCGACCGGGTCGGCGAATGTCGCGCGCGGCCTGCTCCATCAAAGCACGACACCCGCAAGCGCATGGGTGGGTTGGTGCATGACGAGTTTGCCGACCACACCGGGGCCACAGTCGAGAAGGGCGACAGTGGTCTCAGTCCGGACGAGGTAGCCGGGGCACGCGCCGTCTGGTCCCAATGCACCGGCGGCGTTGCCGAGAATGGTGAGTTGCACAAAAACCCCTTCCTTGCATCACTTCGATCCCCCGAAAGTGTGCAGGTTGGCGGCGTCTCACCGGTGATCGCGAGGTTTGTGAATCGCCATCATTCCGTTGCCATGTGGAAAAAGACGGATGTTCGGTCTGTTATGCGACCGTTTGCCCCGATATAACGTACGAATTAGGGGTTGGTCAGGGGAGTGCCCTCTTATCTCGAAGAGTTTTCCGATGTCGCCGAAATCCACAACCTCCACATCTGGGCGACGTCCTCGAGCAGGGCTGTTGCAAAGTCGGGGTGCTGTGCACAAGGATTGAGAAGGAAGTGGTCAATCGGGCCAGGTCACACGACTGAATCGGGTGTCCCTACACCTCGGCGATGCGACCGAATGCCTCCTTCACTTGTGCGCCTTATTTACCGATCTCGGACTTTGCAACAGCCCTGCGCCCTCGAGGCCGATTGACGAAACGTCGAGTAAAGTATGTCCCACCCTGACATCCGCCACGCCACCATCCCGGAGCAACACGCGCGCCCGATGCCTTCGCGTCCGGTGATTGACGTGTCGGCGATCGGCTCCATGTTTGCGGACATTGCGTCCTTGTTCGCGTCTGCATCGCCGCGTTTTTCACCACCTTGGCTCCTTTGTGAGGCATCCCCTCGCCGTCGGCAGGATATGTATCAACGGCGTTCGCTTATCTCGCCGTCATCGAACCGTAACGCCCTCCTCATGCGCGAGCAGTAGCATCCCAGCCAGGGGACGCGCGTCCCCTGCCGCTCCCGATTCCGGCCCATGACGCAGCGGGCGTCGGGCACACGAGGAAAGGTTGGTCCGACATGTCCACGACGACGAAGCATCCGTCCCACGAGAGCCATCATCAGGCGGCGGCGCACCATGCCGCCGCCGCGCATCACCACCTGCAGGCGGCGCACCACCACCAGCAGGGAGAGCACGACCAGGCGAAGGCGCACGCGACGGCGGCGCAGGAGCAGAGCCAGCAGGCCCACCAGCACACGCAGACCGCCCACCAGCAGTCACACCAATAGGGAGCGCGTCGGATCAGCGGAATGAGCACAGGGGAGGGTCGGGATGACCCTCCCGTTTGCTGTCGCCGTCCGGTTCCTTCGCGACGAATCTCCTGATTCACCGGTTGTACCACGAAGGTATAGGATTGCCTGACGAAACGGACAAAAGTGTCCGCCAAGGCCACGGCGCCTATGGTCGCAACCGCTGGTGTGCAACGGGATGTCAGTTTGTGGATCCCACCCTGACATGCCGCCATAGCCAGCACCGCCGCTTATGCCACCGTCTGACCCTTAGCATACCCCAAACTGACATCTCGCCGCAGCCAGCATTATTGCTCTTACCGACGTCCGGCTCTTCGCATATTTTGATACTGCTGGCGAAGTCGTCAAATCAACGTACGGACGCAGCAGAAGGGCGGGACGGTGGTCGCATTTCGCGCCGATTTCGCCTCGTTTCGGACTTCGCCAGCAGTATCTATTTTGATTGACGTTTTCGTCCCTCGACCCCACTACGGACATCCACAGGTCGAGAGGCTATCTCACAAACGGTGACAAGGCTCGAAAGGTGCTGCCAGTTCACTGAAGAACGTGGCGTGGATCTCGCGGAGGGCTTTCCTCGCTTCGGATGCTCCTAACCCCCTCAAGGAGGGGATGTTCTTGGCGTCGTCCATGCCAAATCGGCCCGATGGAACGGACGGACTATACCGCTTCACCCGGTCGTGTCCGATGAGGATCTGCGCGGTGCCGTAGGAGGCCGATGCTTGGTCGGCCATGAATACCTCCGCCACCCGCAAGCCCCAGTTGATGAGCCCGGGCGCTTGTCGCTGCAACCGGCCGACCTTGAATGGCGCGGTCGTGCATCCCAAGCTCAAGATATGAATCTCGTCCCGTGGCCAGCAGAGATAGCCGATGGCCTCGACGGCCGCCATGCCGACCGGATTGTTCGCCCACATCCCCCCGTCCACGAGCGGAATGCCATCGGCCGAGCGCTGTGTCGGGAAATAGGTGGGCGCGGCGGCTGTGGCGAGGGCAACATCCACGATCCGTTCTTTGTAGTCGCGCTGCAAATGCGGGACATGAGAGGTCTTGTAAATGTACACCTCGCCTGTTTCGAGATCGAGCGACGGAATCATCAAGCGTGTCTTACTCTCCCCGAGTCGTCGGTCTCCGAACGTGTTCGTCAGGGCGTTCCGGAGCGGTTCCTGATCGTACTTGGCCCGAACGAGACTGCGGAGTATGCGTCCTACGCGACTGCCGTGGAAGATGATCGGGCCGAGGTCCTCGTAAAACTGCAGGATATCCCGTGCCGACATACCCATCCCCAACCCGAGGGCGATGATACCTCCGGTGGAGGTTCCGACGATGAGATCAAAGAAGTCGCCGACATTGCCGCCGACGGTATCCTCCACGGTGGCGAGGAACGAGGCGGGAAACACTCCCTTGATCCCGCCTCCGTCTATCGAGAGTATCTTCCTCATGATGTGCCTCCCGGCGATGTCTGTAGCTATAGGTGCGACGCTGCGCGCGCGGTGCATCGAGCGCATTCCTCCTTTGCGAAGGCCCGCTGCAATATCCTATGGAACGAGTGCGAGTTGAAGGAGATTGCTGTCATGCCATGCGCCTTCCCATACCCGCGTGGCACCCGTCCCGACAACGGCGAAGAAGAGACAGCCGGAGAATTGATCAGTCGCAAGCTTCCGCCGCCAGTCACCCTCGTCCACCGGCGAAGGGGTCGGGCATTGTTCGGGATGGGTGTGCCATTCCCCGAGATAGGTGCAGGTCCCGCCGCTCGTGCGCCACGCGTCATCAATCACCCGCTGATGGCGGCGGTGAGCGCGATAAAAGCGGAAGCGCGATTGCCAGTCCCCCGGCATCGGCACTGTAACCCGGTCCGCGACGATGTCTCGCGTGTCGAGAATGTGCCGACCGAGGAGGGCACCGCCCGCCTCGGGCCTGTGCGGCTCGTCTTGCACGAACCGATGCATCGTTTCCAGCGCAGCGTTGCTGATCTGGAATCGGCCGCCATCCGGGCGGACGAAGACCAGCGACCCGATTGGCCGCACTGCCCTCAAGCCCTCACTCCTGTCGCGCGATCACCGCACACGCGGCATCCGGCGTTCCGGTACATGTAGCGATGCTGATAGAGTTCCTCCTCGTGGAATCCATAGCGGCGCGATACCGCAAAGCCCTCTTCCTCGAACGCGCGCGCATCTCCCTTCCACGACAGGAGGGGATTGCCGCTCTCCCTGCCGGTCAGTACATCGACGGCGAGCCGTGCCGCAAGGGCTGCGGTACGCACGGCATCGACCGACCCATACGGCGTATGCAGGCTCGCGCACCCCGAGAGCTTTCGTCCGAACTCCTGCCCCGGTGCGGCGAAGGCCGCGCGATTCGTTGAATAGTCTATGTCGCCCTCGGGTGACGTGTAGAGACACGCGAAGCAGCCACCATCTGCGGCATTCGCCGCGAGGAGAGCGTGTCCCCCAATGCCTAAGGGTTCGAGCCAGGTAAAAACGATGGCGGGTGCGTGCGATAAGGCATGGATGCGCTCGTTGACCTCGATCTCGACCGTGGGATTGCCGATCGCGACCACGATCAGGTCGTAATCGGAGAGGTTGATCTCGCCGCGAGCGAGCGCGTGTTCGATCGTTTCTGCCAGGGGCCGGACCCGGACATAGGGGAGTTCGGCTTCGATCTCTTCCTTGAGGGCGTCCACCTTGCACTTGCCCCAGTACCGACGACCGAGGGCATGGCGGAAGGTATTGTCCGCACTGAGCGTGTCGGGATCCATGATCGTCAGGTGCAGGATGCCGGCGCGCGCCAGTTCGAATGCGAGATGTCCGCCAACCGCGCCGCATCCGACGATGAGAACTCGCTTCGCCCCGAGCGCGGCATCGCCGCCGCCACGTCGGATGAGGTAGCTGCGATCCAGCCGCTGCAAGTGGAGCGGTACCAGCCGCCGCGCCGTCCCCCCCTCGGCGAGGGGATGGATGTTGCCGAGATCGTCATAGCGGATGCCGAAAAGCGTGGCGCCACCGGAGGGGCGCGGGAGCCGTACCACGACGTAATCCTTGAGCCGCTTCCGCCGCTTCGTCAGCTTCCGGAGCCGCGCCCGGTTCGCACCCGAGAGCGCGGGGAGGAGGATGCGTCGTACGTCCTCCGGCGACCAGAAGGGCCGCTGAGGATGGGGCGGGACAATGCATGCGCCGGGGATGAGCGGGAGATACAACGCCTTCTGGAGCGTCAATGCGTCGCCGATGTCGGCCCCGTTGTAATACGCGGCGACATCGTCCTGATGGCGGGCGATCCAGATTTGCTTCTCCTTGATCCCGACGGTCACCTCCGCGACGGTATCGCCCGCATCGAGGAAGGAACGGGCGGGGACGAGATCGGGCAACTGCGCCCAATACGCCTCGAACTCGTCGGCGAAATCGCCCGTGTTCTCGCCGCGCCCCCCCTTGCTGAGCGTGCTCACGGCGCGCTCGATTGCCTCGCGGATGATCTCGACCGGCACCGACCGATCCAGGACGAGCCCCTCGGCGTCCGCGAAACAGACGACACCCCGCATATCCACATGCGGGATGATGCCGAGCGCGTCCCACGGACGGAGGAAGATACGGGGCAGTGTGAGGGGGAAGGACGGGGGCAACACGAGCCGGAGCGTCACCCCATGCCCCGCGATGCAGGCCTCGCCCTCGACGATCGCCGCGCCCTTCTCGTCCCCGTCCACGATGCGGCGGGGAGACCGGAGCAACCCGAGCCCCTCCATCTCTGCCAGCACGGCGTCGAAGTAAGCAGCGTCTCGCATATACCCCTACGCGCTGCTACTCGAGGAGGAGATGGCGCGGATATGGCGCTTGGCGGTCTCCTCCTTCGGCGGGACGGGGAAATCATCGCCGAACACGGAGTGGAGCGTCTCGCACGCCTCGATGGGATCGACGGCGCGGGCCGCCGCATTGAGTGCGTCGCGCAGCACCTCGAGTTTGCCTTCAAATGCCTCCATCTGCCCGGTGGTCATCCGGGCGAACGGGTCGTCACGCGGCTCGACGGGCAGATGGGCGGCGAGCCGTCGCACGAACTTCCCGTCGTCGTCCCATATCCATGTGAACCGTCCGAGCATCGCGCCCACGAGCGCATGGAGCGCCGCGAGGTCATCGGGCGTCCCCGCAATGATGTCCCGATAGTGCGGCTGGAAGGAGTCGGACGCCGCGACGGTGAGGCCGATCCCCACGGGCGCTGCATTGCCACCCGATGAGAAGTTGACGTCCCGCCACCGCTTCAAGTAGCGGACCATGCGGCGGAACTGATCACTGTCGTTCGCGTTCCCGAATCGGGCGAAGATCATGTCCGCGAGGTTCTGCACATCCGACAATTCCCAGACGCGGTGCTCCTCTGTCGAGTACGTCCTCCCCCGCGCGAGCCGCGCCTTCCCATCCGCGTTCTGCGGGCCGTCCGAGTACACCGCGAGATCGACGTGATAGACGTACTCACCCTCCTGATGGTAGAAGACGGTGACGCAGGGGGTGCGGACACAGACCTCGTCCGTATGCCCATCCAATGCCTCATAGACGCGCTGCTTCAGCACAACCGGGTCCCGGTAGGTTTCCGTGCTGACGGGGAAGTACACCCCCTGATCGATGTCATAGTCTGCCCCGTCGAGTGGCTTTGTGCCCGTGCCGAGGTCGTAACTTCCCTGGTCGCGGAAGACAGGGGCAGGGTACGTCTCCCCATGCGTCTTGAACACATCGGGAAGCTTGTCCCGCAGCTTGTTGCGGATGATGTCGCGCTTCTCGCGTAGGGTCTTCTCTCCATCGAATCGCCCGAGCTTGATTCGCGCGTGGAATGTATCGAACTGCGGTTGCACGTTTGCCATGTCATGCCTCCTACGTACGCGATATGATTCGGTCGCCGCGCGCTGCGACGACACGGAGATATCGGGTTGCATTCGGTCAGCGTAGGAGGCAGGGAAACGAGGACCCATGTCTCTCGGCGCACCTTGTGAGCCAGCTGCGGAAATGTTACAATAAATCGCATCTTTCGTCAAGGGTGTGTAACAGACGCGGCGTTGATTGTCGCCGATTCACTCGGTAAGGAGGGAAGATGGATACCGACGACAGCATCGATAATGGTCTGCGCGAAGCCCGCGAGTGGGCTGGGCTGAGCCAGCAGGAGGCCGCCGATGCGCTCGGCATCGCCCGCGAACTGATCTCGTACTGGGAACACGACCGCCGCGTGCCGAGCCTCGCACAGCTTGCCCGGCTCGCGGCGACATACGGCACGACCACCGACTACCTCACCGGTCGCGCGCCCGCGCCCGGTAGGGCGGATGAGCACGCCCTACTGTATCAGGGCATCGACGCCGGAGAACCCCAGACGCGCGGTGCGGTGCGGCGCTGGCTCACCTTCCTCGATGCGTGGGCGGCGCTCCTCGAGGAGACCGGTGATCGCCTCCCCGGGCGCAACCGGCCGCCGCGAGCACTCGAACAGGCGGATGGCTCCGCGACGGACTCGCGGCGCGCGCCCGCGCTCGCCGAGGCGGTCCGTCGCCACTACCAGCTCGGTCGCGACGCGATCCCCGACCTGTTCACCTTCCTCGACGAGCGGGGTGTGCTGGTGTTTCGTATGCCGCTCGGCCCGCTCGACGGCCCCGGTGATGTGTCCGGCATCTACTATAATCACCCGCGCCTCGGCGCGTGCATCCTCGTCAACACAGACACCACGCCCGGTCGGCAGGTCTTCACGCTCGCCCACGAGTTCGCGCACACCCTCTTCCATCACCGCGAGACCGGCCTCGTCAGTCGGGCAGGCGACCGGGACCGCAAAGAGCGCTTCGCCGACGTCTTCGCGGGCCACTTTCTGGTCCCATCGGCGACGCTGCGCGCCCTCGTCGAGCGCGGTGCCGACGGCTGCGTCCGCGATCCGCTGGAGGCGATCCGCCTGCAGCACTATTTCGGCGTCAGCTACGCCACGATGCTCTATCGACTCTTCAGCGAGGGGCTGCTGACACAGGGGCAGTACGACGAGTATCGGGGGTATAGCCCGAGCCATCTCGCGGCCCGCCTCGGCCTCCCGGCGCGTGAGCAATATCGACCGTTGGAGGCCGTTGGCGGCACCTTGCGGGCGTACCCCCCGTCGGTGCTCGAGCGCGTGCGCGCCCTCATCGAGGCTGATGAACTCAGCCCGGTCGCTGCGGCATCCTTGCTTGATGTCGCGCCCGAGGCGATCCTGGGCGACCTGCTGGCCAAGCCGGAGGGGGCCAACTGGGAGGAGTTGCGGGAATTCGCCGAGCTTCCCGCCCCACCCCGTCCCCGCCGATCCCGGGCGGAAACGCGCCCGTGCTGATCGGGGAACCAACGGCCGGTGTGCCCTGCCTGGTCGACACCATGGTGCTGGGGATGTTCGTCGACGCGGGGCGGGCCGATCTCCTCGCCGCCCTCGCCGTGGGGCGCATCTATCTCACGCCGAGCATCCTCGACCCGGCGGAGCAACCGCCGTTTGTCCGACCCCCGATCGCGGAATTCGCCAAGGGGGTCTGGCACGCGCAACAGGACCTCGGTCGGGCCATCTCCGCGCGCCGCGTGCAGCGTCGCGTCGCGTACTATCAGAGCGGTGCGTGGCATCCCGTCGCGCTCTCCGTCGCCGAACTGCAACGGGCGGCGTACCTCGCGTCGCGTGCTGCCCGCGACGCGGCGCGGGCGGCGAATCCCGCATTCAAGGCGAAGCGTGTCGACCCGGGCGAGGCGGAATGTGCCGCCGTCGCGATCGAGCGGGGGTGGGAATTGTGGAGTGATGATGGTGGCATCGTGGCCCTGATGCGCACCTTGCATCCCCATCTGCGCGTCGAGCGTCTCTGCGGTCTACTCATCCGCGCAGTGCGCGCGGGGTTGATTCCCTGCACGGAGGCGGAAGCGTCTCATAGCCGGTCGTTCGGAGAGTGGGAGTATTGTTCTGGTGATGGCAGGCTTCCAGCCTGCTTTGCCCAACAGGCTGGAAGCCTGCCACCACCATCCCTGCGCCTTGCATGAACGACCGGCTATGAGACGCTTCCCACGGAGGCACAGCACCTGTACAATGCGGTCTTTAAAGAGGATCTCGGCCTCTGGACGACGCTCTCGCTGGATTGCGAAGCCGGGAATGCCATCTGCCGCTGATGATTGCTCATAGAGGAAAGAATCTAGACATATCCCGTCAGACCTATATGGAAAGTAGATCTCAGTGGCACACGCCAGCGGGCCTGGGAAGATCGTTGTCGCGACTCGCCTGGTCAACCCGCACCCCGTTGTCGCGGAGATCAAACGGCGATACGAGGAGTCGCCGCCCGGCTACGACGGTCTGCGCCATCCCCTGGGCACGCGGGCACGGTTCGCGGATGTCGCGCCGGAGAGCCGCATCCGCGCCTTCCGCCTCGCCGATGCCCTCTTCAAGGCCGCAGAGGCGCGCGGCCATGCCGTGACGTTCGCGAAGGACGGGGAGGTCGTCTGTGTCGTCGCGGCGGGGGAGCCCGTCCGTGTGGGCATCCACGAGCGGAGCACTCGCGTGTCGCACGTCCCGACAAAGGTGGAACTGCGGCAGCGGGAACGGAACCCGTGGGTAATCATCCCCGAATACGACCGCCGCCCGACGGGAGAGCTGACCTTCGAGGTCCAGAATGTCGGCGGCGCCCGCGAGCGATGGTCCGAGGGCAAGTGGTGGCGACAGGAGGACCGGATCGACGCGCTGCTGGACGGTATCGAGGAGGCGGCCCGGAATCTGCATGCCCGGCGGCTCGAATGGGAACAGCGCGAGCGCGCGTGGCGGGAGGCCGAGGAGCGGCGGGCGGAGGAAGTGCGCTTCCGCATGACCCACTAGACCGGCAGCTCGATGCATGGCGGCTCGTCCGCGACATCCGGGCGTTCGTGGCCGATATGCGAGCACTGACAGATAGAGCAACCGGGACCGCCGAATCGGGCGACGACCTCGACCGTTGGCTCGACTGGGCGCTCCGGTACGCTGATCGCATTAATCTGGTCGCCGCACGTCGTCGGTCGCTCGCGGAACGAAAACGCGCGTACTTCGTCATGTCTCTATCACCATAATATCTGGGAAAAGAAGGCATGAGGGCATGTGGCGCATAAGGTTTCTTAACCGACAATCAGCGCTGGCGGGGAATCCCCTGTTCCTGCGCGACCGATGTGAGAGACCGTGCGGCCACCTTTTCTCCGCTCTTCACCGGCGATTGTGGCGGGGTGTACACTGTGCATAAGGAGAAGAGACCGATGCCGAAGCAGCAGACGCCTGTACCTCCAGCCGAAACAACTCCGTCGGGCCGTACTGGCCGCCGATCCGCTATGCGCGACCGTCTGTCCATGCAAGAGGCGGCGGACTTCCTGATGGAGGACGTGGACGCGGTGGCTGACCTCCTCGCCCATGCGGGCATCCCCCTCACACACCAAGGGGACGCGATATATGTCGCCCGGCGCGACCTTGAGGAGTATCGCGAGTGCGACCGCGCGGCGCGACGCGACGGGGTTCGTGAGATCACCCGCCTCTCGATCGCGGCGGGGCTGGACGATCTCGACTACACGCCGCTCTCCGACGACCGCCCCTGAACGTGCCTTCTACGCAGATCGTGCTCGACGCGAACATGATCGTGCAGGCGCTGGTGCGCGACCTCCCGCTCGACGCCGATGCCCACGGCCTGTGTCGCGTGCGCTGGACCGAGGCGATCCTCACCGAGGCACGACGAACGCTGATCGGGGAGTTCGGGCGCGACCCGGCGCGGATTGACGCCCTGCTCGCGGCGATGCGCCACCACTTCCCCCGCGCCGCGATCGTCGGCTACGAGGAGCGCATCGCCGCGATGACGAACGACCCGAAGGACCGGCACGTCACGGCCGCTGCCGTGCGAGCGGGGGCGGAGATCGCGACGTTCAACCTGCGCCACTTCCGTCCCGCCGACCTCGCGCCCTTCGGTGTCCGCGCCTTCCACCCCGATGCATTCCTGATGGCGCTCTACCCCGCGCACGCCGCCATCCTCGCGACGATCGTGCGCGAGCAGGCCGCGCAACGGACAGATCCGCTCCTCGCCCTCGCCGCCTACTTGGCGGCGATCCATGCACATCTCCTTCCTACTGATTGATTTTGCAGGGAAGATGAAGGGGATATGTCACTTGATGACTGTTACTCTCCTGCCGACTCCTCGGTGAACAATGTCGCGATCGGCACGTCCAACGCAGCGGCGATCTTCGCCAATTGCTTCACCGACGGGTTGCGCTCCCCCCGCTCGATCCCCGCGTAGTAGGTCCGATCTAGCCCCGCTTTCGCCGCGAACTTCTCCTGCGACAACCCCATCCGCAGCCGCAATGCCCGGATCCATTTCCCCAATGTCACGATCACGTCTTCCATGCCACAACGGTGCGGGCTTGCGGTCGCATCGTCTACGGTTTATAAGCTCGACTTTCCCCAATCAGGCGACGTAGCAAAGCGTCTCGGTGAAGCGTTCGATGAGGGCACGGGGGACTTTTACCATCTCCGCGTCCGCACCGGACATGCAAAAAGTCGCGTGTGCCCAGAT
>JAABUO010001965.1_pt1 | contig 25726 bp, 19 predicted proteins | sample 5559291 | NCBI WGS metagenome assembly JAABUO01 (sample SAMN10711878, study PRJNA513372) | rock metagenome | isolation source: Antarctica rocks | place: Antarctica: Victoria Land, Finger Mt sud
GCTCCACTCAGAAGCCGTATACATAGGAGCAGACCGCTTCCGCTATCGAACAGTTTTCGCTTGCAATCAGGCGACGGACCATACATATACCCCCGACCGACTAAGTCCAGACCAAACTTCCTGAGTCGAATACTTTACGCCCAAAGTACTCCCCCACGCCATCCCTACATGATGCGAAACCGCTCCCGCATCAGCCGCTGAAAGCGCGGACGCCAGATCAGGTTGTAGGCCAGTTCCTTGTCCGGAAACATCGCCAGCGCAGCCTTCTTCGAATCGGCAATCATCTGCGCCGCCTCATCGATCGTCAGCGACCCATCCTGCGCAATCGTCTGCATTACCAGGTTCATCATCATCTGCATGCGTCGAATCAGCTTGCCTTCGTCGAGCGCCTCAGGCGTCTGCCGAACAACATTCTCCTGACCAGTTTCCATCACATCCTCCTTCTCATTGGACGCGCCAGCAGCGGCCAGCGATGCTACATGGCGCAACCTGTCAGATCGTGGAGCAAGCGGTCCCAGCGTTCGCCGTACGCATTCCACCCACCCAGCCCACGCACACGCTCGATCGCCGCCGCAGCCATTCGCATACGCAATGACGGATCGTCTGCCAACTGCTGCATGCGCTCGGTCAAGGCGGCAACATCGCGGTCTTCAATGATAAAGCCTTCGACCCCATCCGAGAACAGATCTTCAGCACCCGTAGCCCTGGTCGCGATCACCGGGCACTCGCATGCCATCGCCTGTGCCTGCACCAGTGCCAGCCCTTCTTCAACCGAGGGCAGCACGAGCACATGGCTGCGGCTCATATGGCCGATCAACTCCGCCTGGGGCAGCGAGCCCGTGAACGTAACCGCATTGATCGGCAACCGCCGCAGCAGCGGTTCTATATCGCTCGCAATCGCACCGATCACGGTCAAGTGTTTTTGCGGATGCCGGAGGCTGGCGAACGCTTCGAGCAGATAGGGAATGCCCTTGCGCACGGAAACCTGCCCCGCAAACAGCACCTCAAACGAATCCTTCGGCGCATCCTGCGTTTTTTTGAACCGATCCAGCCGCACACCGTAGGGAATGACCGCGACCTTCTCCGCGGGAACGCCCATCGCTACAAACGAACGCTTCGCCACCTGCGATGGAACTGTAATCGCGTCAGCGACAGCGTAGATCGCCTCTTCGCGGCACGTGATGTGCTGCTTTTCAGGCAAGGGCGTTAGTCCCCAGCGCCCATACTCTTCCCGCATCAACTCGGTCTGGAAGCGCTGATGAGTGGACCCTCGATCACAGATGAATTTGCAGCCGCGCCGTTGCACCAGTTGGCCCGTTTTCAATCCGGATCCCGAGATCGAAATCAGCGCATTGCAGGCTGGAATCAAACGCGCTGTCCACTCATCAAACGCCAGCGCATTCATTCGATTGACCATGGTGGAAACCTGCCTGGGAGAGAAACGGGTTCGTCCCAGCAGGTAATCCGCCGTATGCAGAAGCGGAAAGGTGCCCACCTGCGAACGGCTCAGACCTTCGCGTTGGAGGCGCGCCCAGGGCCACGTCGAATAAATTCTCTTTAGGTGCCCGCGCCGTTCCAACTGGTGAGCCAGCTCGAAATGATGGAAGACGCCGAACACGGTTTGAACAATCTGCATCGGAGGGCTCGCAGCTATCGTAACAGTAGTTCAGCCTGCCTCAACCGGCCTCCCTCCGAGCGAACCCAAGGCGCGCACGAGGCTGCGGAGGTATCTGAAGGTATCTTAGGAGGATGAAGATCTCTGCCTCGGGATGCTCTGTAAGCGCGTGCCCGGTTCCCCTGCGCAGGTCAGCACACGAGCGAGTGTGGCGAAAGGTCAGGTCTTGATTCGAACACTCTTCCGTGCAGGCGCTTCCGTCGCGCTCGGTCTCGAGCGGATCGTACAGCGCACGCCAGACCCGGCCAAGGCTGACCGGGTGTCGCGTGTGCTGGTCCTCGAATATAATCTACCGCTCGGCACCTGCGTGCACATGACGCCGCTTTACGAAGCGCTGCGCCGCCGCCGCATTCACGTTACGGTTGCCACGCGCGGTCTGGGTCTGGAAGTGCTGCGTCATTCGCCGTATGTCGACACGCTGCTTGAAACCCCCGACCCATTGACCGATTTAGGTGCGGCGGTCACGTCTCTGCGTCGGCAGTTGACTCGTCGCAACCTCAACCCGGAGTGCTGCCTGACCGGTCTGGCCGACCAACGCAGCCGCATCGCCCTGCTCGCGATGGCTGCAACCCGCAGCTGGCGCGGCGGCTACACCGTGCACGACGAGCTGTATCAGCGTCCGCTCACTCCCGACTGGAACCGCAGCCAGATAGAAAATAATCTTCGCCTGGCGGGGATGCTGGGCTGTGATGGTCCTCTGCTCGAACCTCGTCTTTTTTATACGGCCGAAGACGCCGCGCACGCCCGTGCTCTGCTCGCGCCGACAGCCGGGCGTCCCGTCATCATCGTGGTTTCTCAGAACAGCGGAGGTCAGCCCACAAACTGGTTCCCTGAGCGATGGCAACAGACCCTGCGTTACGCCGCTAGAAAAATGGGTTATGAGCCGGTGTACGTCGGCACAGCAGCCGAGCGTGAGTCGATCGAAAAGCTGCGCGCCTCCGCAGATGGCACTGGCTATTCAGTCGCGGGCCAGACGTCGATCGGTCAGCTTGCGGCTCTGCTCGCGCTGTCGGACCTTGCACTCACGCTCGACACCGGAACGATGCACATTGGCCGCACTGTTGATCTCCCCATGGTGGTGCTTGCACCTTCATGGCAGCCGCCGAAAGAATGGCTTCCACTCGGACGCCAAAATGTGCGCAACCTGCGTGGCGAACAGCGCAAAGACATTCCGCCCGACTACCGCCTCGACGAAATCAGCGTCGACCAGGCAATTGCCGCACTGGAGGATCTCGCAGCCCTATATCCACCCGGCGAGCTGGCACGCGAAGCACGGCTGGCACGCAACCTGTCCTCCATCGATCTACTGGGCCGGTAATGCGTTGGCCGGTAATGCATTGGCTGGCAATGCGTGGGACGGTAATATCGTGGCCGGCAACTTGGCGGTCGGTAATGTGGCACTGGGCAGCGGCATGCCGTACGCGCTTACCTGCACGCTGCCATCGGCCCTGAGCAGGAAGCTCGTCAGCCCGAACTCGTCCGTGCGGAACAAAGGAGTTCGCGCGGCGGCGAAGCGATCGATCACAGCGCCGTAAGGGTGTCCAAATGGATTGTTGCGGCCCACGCTGATCACCGCCTCGCGCGGTGCTGCCGCTGCCAAAAACTCCGGGTTTGAAGACGTTCTGCTGCCATGGTGTCCCACCTTCAGCAGCGTCACAGGGGTAACGCGACCGCCCGCCAGCATCGCATCTTCGCTCGGCCGCTCCGCATCGCCTTCGAGCAGCACCGATGCCTTGCCCATCTGCATCGTCATCACCAGGGAGTCGTCATTCTTCGGCGCGTTCACGTTGGCGTAGCCGACAGCAGGTGCCAGGACCGTCACCTGCACCGCACCCCACTGCCGCTGATCGCCCGCATGCAGATGGCGGACCGTGACGCCCAGCCCCGCCGCTTCTGCGAGCAGGCTGCTGTATAGCTTCGAGTTGGGATCGATCCCCACCCACAGCTCACGTGGCCGAAAGTTGCGCAGCACGGCCGCCAGCCCGCCCATGTGGTCGGTATGCGCGTGCGTCAGTACAACGACGTCCAAACGCCGTATGCGCCGTGTCCACACGTAGGGCGAAACGACCTGCTCGCCCACGTCGAAGTTAGAAACAATTTCGCTCGCACCGTGGCTGCCGATTGGGCCACCGCCATCGATCAACATCGTCTGTCCATCCGGCGCAATCGCCAGCAGACTATCGCCTTGCCCAACGTCGATTGCCGTAATCTCTAGCACGCCTGGAGTTCGCACGATGCGCTCCGGCCAGAGCACCACTAACGCCATCAGCGGCAAGACCGCCGCCGTAACACACGCGCCGCGTCGGCTGCGCCGAACCAGCCAGCAGCACGCGAGCCATGCCAGCACCGCGAATGCCGCAATCCACAGCGAAGGCCCGGGAACGCGCAGATCAGCTCTGTGCGCATGTCCCAGCCGTGCGATTGCCCACGTTAGCGTATGCAGCAGCCCACCAGTCGCCGCACCCGGAACCATGGCGAGCCACGGGCTCAGCAGCGAAACCGCAAACGTCGCCACCGCGAGCGATGCCAGCACGCCCACCAGTGGAAGCACCAGCATGTTCGCTGGCACCGCAAACACCGCCGCGCGATGGAAATAGATCGCTACCGTCAGGGCCAGCACCAGCTCCGTAACAACGCCCAGCACGGCAAGCTCGCACACGCCTACAACCAACGAAGCGACCCAGGCCGGGAGCCGCAAAGCCCAACGTCCCAACACTTCCGCCAGTGCCTCACCCCAGAGCTCGAGCGCGACTCTGACGCCCGACGCAGCAGGATCGTAACTCCGCCTCGGGAACCGCCACGCGTCTTTTGCACCGGAGGCGAAGTTCGCAAACAGCCAGCGATTCAGCGGTATCGCCAGCCCGGCAATCGCCACGATCACCAGCACCGTCATCTGCAGGCTGGCCCCGAACAGGCTCGACGGCGACCACACCAGCATTCCCAGCACCGCCGCACCGAGCGCGTTCAGCGGGTTCGTGTCGCGCGAGAGGAGGCGCGCCAGCAGGTACATCGCCGTCATCGCCAGGCACGCTGCGTCGGCTGGCCGAAGCCGGTCAACGCCGCATAACCTGCGGCACCGGCAAGCGTCAGCAGGGTCGCCAGCCACGCGTGCAGGCGCATCCGCCGGAAGATCCAGAACAAGCCTGCGGCCAGCAGCGCCACATGCAAGCCCGAGACCACGAAAAGATGGAAGGTCCCGGTGCGCTCAAATCCCTGCTTCAACTGCTGGCTCAAGCCCGTTCGATCGCCGAACAGCATGGCGGCCAGCATGGCCGAGTCGTTCTGATCCAGCCGCAGTCCCGCAGGCAGCACCCGGTTGGCGCGCGAATCCTTCAGCCGGGCAAGCCGCGCCACCGCCCAACTCTGCGCGCCCGATAACCGGCATCGCCAGTTCGCAGCTGAACGCCCGATCACCCGTACCTCCTCCCCGCTCACACTCGCCCGCGCGGCAATTCCATCGTGCTCCAGCAGGTACGCCGCATAGTCAAACGCGCCCGGATCGCGATACGTATCCGGCCGCTTTAGACGCAGCGGGAGCTCCACGTCATCGCCGCAGTCAAGGTCCGCAACATCCTTTAGCGGTCCATAGATCGTCACCCGCACCCCGCCACTAACGGGAACCATGCGGCTCAAATCCGGGGTGAGATATTCGACGCGCTGGACGGCCAAATCAACCGACACAGCACGCTCACCGGCCTGCACGTCCGCAACCTGCTCGGACCTCTCCCATGGCGGCACTGCATCGCTATCGGTAGCTGCCTCCGTGCCAGACTGCGCAGGCAGAACCCGCACCCTCATCACCTTTGCATCGACCGTACGGCTCAGGTTGTCCGCAAACCCGAGCAGCGCTACAGGAATGGGCACGCTCGGCTGCCACCTTGCCGCTGCTACGCCGAGCACCAGCCACGCGGCGGCGACCGGAACCCACGCTACGCGCACAGCCAGCCGCAGCGAAACTCCAGTCAACACTATGCAGGCCCCAAACGCAGTCAGCAACAGCAACGTCGGCGCGTGCAGCTTCTGCTCTGCCAGGATTCCAACCGCGAAGCAGAGTGCAACCGCCGCCAGCGGAATACGGCGCAGGCTCAGACGTTCAACAGGTGGCCGGAAGCGCATAGGGAGGTGCCCCCGTTGTATCACCCTTGCCGCGCACCTTACCCATGCTTTTGCCCCGAGGCCGCAACGCAGGCACTACCGCTCCAGCAGCACCACTGATTCCAGGTGGAACGTCTGCGGAAACAGGTCCACCAGATGCACCTTCCGCAGCCGGTAACCTCTACTGACCAGAACCCGGAGATCGCGCGCCAACGTCACCGGATCGCAGGAAACATACACAATCTTCTGTGGCTGAAGCTTCGCCAGCAGATTCGCGCCCTCCATTCCAAGGCCCGCACGCGGTGGATCGAGAACGACCAGGTCAGGCAGTTCCCGTTGCGTCTGCTGAAGCCGGAGAAAATCGAGGGTTGCCATCTGTATTCCCTCATAGGCATGCATACCATGTGCAGCAGCAAGCAGATCTGCCGCCGCAATCTTCGCGCCCTCAACCGCAACCACCTTGCGAAAGCGCTCCGCTAATGCGCGTGTGAACAAGCCCACGCCGGCAAACAAATCCCACGCGAGGCCACTTCCATCACCCGCAAGGTCGCTGACCAGACTGACCAACCCATCCATCAGGAAGCGATTGACTTGAAAGAAGGCTCCGCGGCTAACCCAGTACGAACGCCCGGCAGCCTCGTAGATCAAACCGTCCGCGCCCCAGCGCACACCGCTCCAACTCAATCGCACGCGGCGCGGGAGTTCGGGCGCAAGCAGCGCGCCCGCTCCACACAGTTCCGGAAGCCGCTGCTGCAGCGTCTCGCAGAAAATTCGAAAGCTGTCGTTTTCTTTCACAGGCGCGCTCGCCTTGCGAAGAAAAAGCTGCATCTGCAGCCGCTCCTGACCCGCATCGGCAAACAGCTCAACCTCCGACGCAGCCTCGAGCCAGATTCTCGCGCGGGCTCCGGGCTCACCCATCGTTCGCAGGGCTTCGACTGCGCGCCAAAGCAGCGGCGCAGCGATGGGACACATCACAACCGGCAGGAACTGGTTCGACCCCGCGATGCTGTACCCAAACTCAATGGATGCGGCTGCCTGCGCACGCAGCCGCATCCGGATTCGGTTGCGGTAGCCCCAGGGCTCGGACGCAAGCACCTCAATCGCAGGCAGTTCGCCGAGGTCCGCGTCGTGCAGCAGCCCGGCCAAGATTTCGACCTTAAGTTGGATCTGCAAAGCGTACCCCGCGTGTTGGTAATGGCATCCTCCGCAGATTCCGAAGTGAACGCATCCGGGCTCGATCCGTTCGGGGGAGGCCTCGACAATCGTGAATCCGTCAGTCCCGGACTGCGCAGAGTCGACAATCTCTCGCGGCAGAACGAACGGCAGTGTGGGACCCGCGTCCGTCTCAAATTGGCCGCCATAGTTCGGTCGTCCGATCCTGCTGCTCATGCCCTCTCGCCCTCTGCTTCATCCTAACGGCGGGCGGATGTGGCCGCAGAATCAGCGCGTACTTTGACGATCTTCTGACGCAACTTCCCGCGTGATCCTGTGTTCCCAATGTCTGGCATTCGTTGGGCAGACGTCCGCCGCCAGCCGTCTCGTATTATCCCGCTTCTTAGGACCGCCCAGAGGATCGACGGTCTGCTCTGTTGGAGGGAAACAATGAAACTTCTCCGGTTCTGTACGCTGTTCGCAATTGTTCTGGCTCCCGCCGCCCTGGTCCCTGCTGCGCGTGCCCAAATTTCTGTGGGCATCGGCATCGGTGCGCCTGGTTACGGCTATGGCTATGACGACGGTTATGGCTACTACGCGCCGCCGGTCTGCACCTACGGCTACTACGGCTATGCTCCCTACTCCTGCGCGCCTTACGGTTACTACGGACCCTCCTATTTCAACGAGGGCATCTTTATTGGTGCCGGGCCCTGGTTGGGAGGCGGCTACGGATGGGGAGGCAATTACGGCTACAGCGGCTACCGCTACGGCGGAAATTACGGCTACGGCCGAGGCTGGGGCCGCGATTGGGACGGTGACCGCGAAGGCTGGGACCGCGATGGTGACGGATGGCGCGGCGGATATGGGCGCGGGGGCTACGGCCGCGGACGCGAAGGGTATCGGGGCCATGGACGTGGCGGCTTTGACAATCACGGTTTTGGCGGTCAGACCTATCGCGGCGGCCAGAGCGGATTCCGCGGTAATGGAGGCGAATTTCACGGAGGGAACGGTTTCCGCGGCAATGGGGGTGGTTTCCACGGCAAGAGTGGAGCATTCCACGGCGGTGGAGGTGAGGGGTTCCACGGCAGTAGTGGCGGAGGCTTCCACGGGGGCGGAGGTCATGGGGGCGGAGGTCACGCGGGCGGTGGCGGACACGGCGGCGGACACCGCTAACCAACTGTAGGTGAAGGTCTTTGATCAGCGGCGGACCGGATTCTCGGGCCGCCGTTCTTCGCAGGCGTCCCCCTCATCCGTGTTGCATGTAAAACAGGCTCAGGCGCGGAACCCCATGCGTTTCAAACAGGCGCTTCTGCACGAACTGCTGCTCCACCTGGCGAATCTGAACGGCCTGCATTCGCCCCCGGTAGGGTTCCAGCTCACGCGCGGCCTGCCCCTTCAACTCCACGAGCTCAGCTTCCGGCGCAACTGCCAGCAGCGCGGTGTAGAGCTTCTCTTCGAGCACCGTCAACGTTCGATCCAAAACCTCTAGGTCCGCTACGCCACCCTGGCGCATGGAGGCGGCAAGCTCATCCAGCCGTTCAGCGACCCCCCCACTTAGGCGGAGCTTACGCAGGCACTCCGCGTTGCGTTCTAGATAGTTGGCCACGGGCTCCGGCTCGAAGCCGCTCTCGCGCGGTGTAGGTTCAGGCGTAACCCGCGCCCCGGTGGCTGCATCCACCGCCGCCTCTGTTGCTTCGAGAACCGCCTGCGCGGCCCACGCCAGGCCGTTTACCTTGCGCACTCTTCCGCGTCCGCGCAGCCTTTGCGCATCATGTTTGTCGAAGGCGCTGTCGATTCCGCGCAGCACCGCCTCGAGCGGCACACCCGCCTCGCGCCACGCCTCGATCAACGCCCAGTCGAGCGTCGATAGCATCAGCAGCGACCCACGCCGCTGCTGAAAGCGCTCCTCAATCTCGGTGAAATAGTTAAAATAATTCTGCATCGCTGCCGCCTAGCCGTTCGCAGCAGGCGTATGCGTCTTTTGTTTCGCGGCCCCGCCCGGCCTGCCTGCGCGTTCCAGATTTCGTTCAAAGGTCAGGCGGAGTCCAGTGAGCGTCAGCATCTCGTCCACCTCTTCGATGAACTTCGATCCGCTGGCAATCAACACTGCCAGGCCACCCGTCGCAATCGTGCGTATCGGGTGTTCGTCCGGACTTTTACCAGCCTTCAATGCGTCTTCGTGCAGCTTAGCCAGCATGCGCTCCAGAATCCCGTCCACCAGCCCGATGTAGCCATAGTAGAGCCCGATCTGAATGTTATCGACGGTCCCGGTTCCGATCACCTTCGCCGGCTTTTTTACCTCGATCCGGGGCAGACGCGCGGCGCGCCGAAACAACGCCTCAGCCGAAATTCCCAGCCCCGGCGCAATCGCTCCACCGACAAACTCGCCTTTAGCTGAAACCACATCAAACGTCGTCGCTGTTCCCATATCCACGATGATGCACGGCCCGCGGAAGCGATCGAAGGCTGCCACGCAGTTCATGATTCGGTCGGCACCCGCTTCGGCCGGATTGTCCGTCAGAACCGGCACGCCCGTCTTGACTCCAGGCTCGACCAGCAGCGGCTTGACGCCAAAGTAGGCTTCGCACACCTGCCGCAGCGTCGAATCGAGCGGAGGCACCACCGACGCGATGGCGATGCCAGACACATCCGCCATCGCCACGTGCTGGGCGTTAAACAGACTGTGCAGCAGCACGCCGAACTCGTCCGAGGTACGCGCCTCAGGCGTAGTAATCCTCCAGTGGGCGGTCGGCTTCGCTTGATACCGGGCCGCCTCGTCCGCAACTGGCGCGAACAACCCCAGCACCGTGTTTGAGTTCCCCACATCGATTGTCAGCAGCATTCAATCCTTTGCCAGGCGCGACTTCAGCGCAAATTCACCCTGCGAGGCGGCGCACGCCACCGTGCCGCACTGTGCGCTCCGATCCATCTTCAAGCCGCACCCGCAGCAGACCGTGCACATCCAGACCAGCCGTGACGCCAGTATAGCCATCGCCCTCTGCCACCTGCACCGCCAAGCCGCTGACCCAGGTGCTCGCTCCGGCGAATCGCAGAGCCAGGGACGATGGGTGACAGGCCGGCGCATGCGCCTCCCGCTCGACGGCACCAACTTCTTGTTCAAGCGCGTGCAGCAGCGCTCCCACCAGCGGCCCGCGCGCCACCTCGCTCAAGCCTTCCATCCGCACAGAAGTCGCCTCAGCGCGTAGGTCTTCCGGCATCTGCATGTGGTTCAAGTTCATTCCAATACCGATCACCGCGTACGCCAGCGCGCCTGTGCCGGCCTCGATGGCGCACTCTGTCAGGATTCCGCCAAACTTGCGCTCCACGCCGTCTTCGCCCCAGAGCATCAGATCGTTGGGCCAGCGCAGATCCATTCGCTTCGCACGTGAAAGTCCGTTGGCAAGCAGCGCAGATCGTGCGGCGAGACCGGCAGCCAGAGACAGCTTCAACACATCCACACCAGCCAGCGCGGGCCGCATGAGCACGCTCAGGTAAAGCCCCTCGCCCACAGCCGAGTGCCAGCGATGACCGCCGCGCCCACGGCCCGCTGTCTGCTCATCCGCCACCCACACGCCCGCGCGTGCACCCTGCTGGGCCGCTGCGATCGCCACCTCGTTGGTCGACCCTACCGAGGCGAGATGATGCACCGCCCCGGCAAACTGTGTGCCCGCTATCATGGCGTTCACCGCTGCTGCATCGAAGTCGTTCGCTCTGCTTATCTCCACCTAGTCATCGTAAGTGAAATTCTCTCGGCATTCAGCACCGACGCTCGGACGTGCGGCTGCAATGTGCAACCTTGAGACGGCATACGTCTCGTCCGAAGCGGGTTCCGGGTGGCGGTTAGCCAAACAGTTAGCAAGAACCACAGGCACCGAGGCCGCATCTCACCCACAGAAACGCGAGGACAGCGTCCCCATGATGCCCATGAAGGAACAATTCGGCTACCTGTTGCTACTGGCCCTGCCCATTGCCTGCGCCGCATGGACCGTTACGCACGAAGAAATTTTTCGCGAGCCGCGCGAACTCTGCAAATCGAAGTCAGAGAATTGCAAGCCGCTGCTGGTGCGCAAGTTCTTCTACCTCTTCACCTGCGAGTATTGCTTTTCTCACTATGTCAGCGCGTTTTTCCTGATCCTGACGCAATTCCAGCTGCTCTACGCCGGCTGGCGCGGCTACCTGATGGCGTGGTTCGCGCTGGTCTTCGTCGCCAATATTTACATGAGCGTCTATAACCGTCTGCGCCTTGACATCAAGCATGAGAATGTTGTCATCGCCAAGGATCAGGCTGAAGTAGCTAAGAGCAGCTGACCGCTGCGTCTGTGTGGATTGCGCTTCCCTGCTTTGTAACTACATACCGCAGGCCCCGTCGACCGGGTGTTTCCACGCTGCACTCGGGCTTACGCGGCTTCCAGTGAACTTTGTCGACGGCAACTCACATGGTCCCGCACCTGACGTGCTACCGCATGCAGATCCGACGACTTCCTGAAATATCCGTGCACTCCATGTCGAAGCGCCCAGAGTACCGACTTTGCATCGGGGGTAGCGGTCAGAATGAAGGTCAATGCGGACGGCTGCGTCCGTTGCATGGCCTCGACAATTGAAAGACCCTCATGCTCCCAGTCCATGTTCAAGTCGGAGACCAGCACGTGAAATTTCTTGTTTGCCATCAGATGGATCGCCTCAATCGAAGTTGAGGCCGACGTGACAGTGAACCCATTTGCGCTGAAGACGAAAGTCGCAATTTTTCGCACAACAGGATCGTCGTCAACCAGCAGAAGGTCGTGCAATGTTTCGTGCGAACACAACGTGCACCTCGGGAGTACTAGACAGGAAATTTGCTAGTACTACAGTGCATCAACGTTGAACTGACCAAACATCAAAGAAGTAATCCTCCGCCTGATCTCTGGTAATGACCTCCGCGACAGTTACCGCACCAGCTTAAGAAAGTGGCAGGCGAGACAAGGCCGTGGACGCCTTCTCGTGCAGCGCACGCGTCTCAGCAGCCTGCGTGCGTAAGCCGTCAACGATGTGCGCTGGAGCCTTGGCCATGAAAGCTTCATTGCCAAGTTGACGCTCCGCGGCTGCAAGCCCTTTTTCGTACTTCGCCACGTCCTTTGTCAGACGTTCGCGCTCTGCTGCAACGTCGATCTGCCGCTCATACAAAATCTCGACTTCGAACTGCGCCGACGAGCGCGCGCCCGCTCCCATGAGCGGAGTTGCTACGGTTTCAACGCCACGTACGCGGGCCAGACGCGACAGCATTTCAGCGTTCGTGGCAAACAGCGCGGCCACCCCAGACTGCGCATGAATGCGAATCGCGGTGGATTCCTTTTCGGGCACGCCAAGCTCCTTGCGTATGGCGCGCACAGTCACGATCAGATCCTGCAACAAAGCCATGTCGCCCTCTGCGTCGGTGTCGGTTTTGAAGTCCGTGGCGAGCGGGAACCGAGTCAGAGCAATCGACTTTGCCGGCGCAGCCACGCCCAGTTGCGCATAGAGCGCATGCCAGATCTCTTCGGTCAGGAACGGCATGAACGGACTCAACAAGCGCAGCGCCGCTTCAAAGACCCGCACCAGCGCACTCAGCGTTGTTTCAGCCGCCGTATTTTTTGGAGCGGCAAAGTCCAGCCGCAGCTTGATCAATTCCAAATACCAGTCGCAGAACTCGCCCCAGAAGAACCGGTAGACCGCGCCCGCGGCTTCATCAAAGCGGTAGAGGCTGAGCGCGCGCTCGACCTCAGACACGACGGCAGACATCCGCGACATAATCCAGCGTGTCTCAAGCGGCGCCTGCGCGCTCAAAGTGGCGGGATGCAGCAGCTCGGGCGAAATCGCATACCCGGCCTCGCGCGCGCGTTCAAGATTCATAAACAGAAAACGCGCCGCATTCCAGATCTTGTTGGCGAATGCGCGATAGCCGTCCGTGCGTTCTTCCGAGAACGCGATGTCGGTTCCGGGCGAGGCCATGCTCGCCAGCGTAAATCGCACCGCATCGGTCCCAAAGCGCCCGATAATGTCAATCGGATCGATGACATTGCCCTTGGTCTTAGACATCTTCTGGCGATCGGCATCGCGCACCAGCGCGTGGATGTAGACCTCGCGAAATGGCACGGCCTCGGCCAGCGTTCGCGGCGAACCATCGGGCAGCGGCACATCGAGCATGAAATGGGTGCCGAGCATTATCATTCTGGCTACCCAGAAAAACAGGATGTCGAAGCCCGTGACCAGCAGATCGGTCGGATAAAACGCGGCCATATCTGGGGTGGATACGTTCTGCTTACCCGGCCAGCCGAAGACGGTAAACGGCAGCAGGCCACTCGAAAACCAGGTATCCAGCACGTCCGTTTCCTGAGACAGTGCGTCGCTCCCGCAGGTTGCACAGTGCGTTGGTGCAGACCGCGCCACCGTAATCGCCGCACACGCACCGCAATGCCAGGCAGGAATGCGATGACCCCACCAGAGCTGCCGCGACAGGCACCAGTCATGAATATTCCCCATCCACTCGAAGTACGTCTTCGCATACATCTCCGGGGTGAACCGGATGTGCCCTTCCTTGACCGCCGCGATTGCCTTGTCTGCCAGCGGCTGAATCTTCAGGAACCATTGGTCCGAGAGCCGAGGCTCGATAACTGAGCCGGAACGCTGGCTCAGGCCCACGCTCATGGCGTGATCCTTGACCGCGACCAGCAGGCCAAGCGTATCGAGGTCGGCCACAATCTGCTCGCGCGCCTGATACCGGTCAAGCCCGTGGTACTTCGATCCCGGCAGCACGATTTTGGCCGAGGTGTCGAGAATGGAAGGCAGCGGCAGGCCGTGACGCTGCGCGATGGCGAAGTCGTTTGCGTCGTGGGCTGGCGTAACTTTTACCGCGCCCGTGCCGAACTCCGGCTGCGCCCAATCGTCGGCCACAATAGGTATCTGCCGTGCGGGCTCACTGCCCAGCGCACTGAGAGGCAGCGCCAGCATCTTTCCAACCAGAGCCACGTATCGCTCATCCGACGGGTTCACCGCGACAGCAACGTCGCCCAGCATGGTCTCAGGCCGCGTGGTCGCAATCACGATGGAACCCGAGCCATCAGCCAGCGGATAGCGCACGTGGTAGAGCTTGCCGATGCGGTCTTCGTGGGTAACCTCAAGGTCGGAGACGGCGGACTGCAACACCGGGTCCCAGTTGACGATGTACGCGCCGCGATAGATCAGGCCCTGCTCATACAAACGAACAAACGCTTCGACCACTGCGGACGAGAGATCGTCGTCCATGGTGAAGTACTCGCGGCTCCAGTCAACACTTGCGCCCAGGCGACGCATCTGGTCGGTGATCGCGCCTCCGTACTGCTGCTTCCACTCCCAAACGCGGGCGGTGAAGGCATCGCGGCCAAGCTCCTTGCGAGTGGTCTTCCCTTCAGCCGCAAGCTGTTTTTCGACCATCATCTGGGTCGCAATACCGGCGTGGTCGGTGCCCGGAACCCACAGCGCCTGCTCGCCGCGCATGCGATGCCAGCGAGTGAGGATATCCATCTCCGTCTGGTTCAACATATGGCCCATGTGCAGACGCCCCGTGACGTTGGGGGGCGGCAGCAACATGGTGAACGCCTTGGTGACAGGGTTGCCGGAGGGCGTATCGAACAGACGTTCCGCGACCCAGTAGGCCGCCCATTTCTCTTCGATTGCAGAGGGATCGTAGGCCTTTGCCAGCTCTGCGGGCTTCGGTGCCGGAGTGTTCAATGGGTCTATGTGTGCTGTGTCGCTCATCACTTCCAAGCCTAGCATTCACGCCTTTGTAGGCGAACGTGGGCGACGGAGGATTGCGCGGTAAAAGGGAAACCCCGTCGCGCTGAATCAGGCAGCGGAACGGGGTTCACAGGACAACCGGCAATGTAAAAGCTTCAATTCGGGTTAGAGCGGATTGATCTTGTTCAGACCCTTCTTCTTCTTATGTTTGCTTGAGCTCTCATCGGACTTGTCGAACGAGGGAGCTTTTGCCTTCTTGCCCACAGCCGGAGCAGCCTGGGCTGCTGGCGTTGCTGCGGTAATTTCGTTTGGCTGATCAGGCGCGGCGGCCGGCTGCTCCACCGGCGGCAGAGCCTTGCTGCCGGCTGATGTGCCGCCATTCACTCCGGGTGTCAGGATTTCGACGCCGAGGCTGTTTCCGGCTGGAGCTGCGGCAGGCGCCGTAGCCGGGTCCAGCGTGGTGTCGGTCGGGTTGGCGCTGCCCTCTGTGCTGACATCGGAGAGCGCCAGCGGAGCCTTTGCCGTGGCCGGGGCGGCCGCAGCATCCGGGGCTGCGTCTGACGCTTCGTCCGCCGCCTTGACAGGGGCTGCCTCAGCTACAGGCGGCTTGCCTTCCATCGCGTCCTTGAAGTCCTCGTTCACACGCTTGTTGATCGCGGGCGCAGTCACGGGCTTTGGATCAGTCAGCGTGGGTGTACCTTCGCGCGCCGCAGCTACCGTATCCGGCTTATGCAGGAAAAATAGCACGGCGCGATCGGAGATGCTGTAAGCGCGGCGGCTGTTCTCCAGCACCGCACTTGCTGCCACTTCCTGCTGGGTCGGAGTGGGGATGGGCAGGTTCATCGCGTCCAGACGATCCTTCGCATCCTCCACGTGGGGTGCGGCCGCGTGATGCAGAACCACCTCGCGGTAGGCTGCGGCAGCTTTACCATCGTAGAGCTTCTCCAGCTCAGCCTTGGGCGCCTCCGCGAGCTTCATGCCACGGATGAAATGCGCCTCCGCGTTGTAGGCGTCGCCCAGCCCAATCAGGACCTCGTCCATACGGCTGTAGAGCGGATACGTGTCAACGACGGTCTGATAGCGGGCAATGACGGCTGCCCAGTTCTCACGGGTCGCATAGAAAGCCCCGATCTCGGCCTCACGCGTCGCCAGTGCTTCCTGCACATCGCGCAGACGCTGTGTGGCCTGGGTGGTCAGTTGCGGCGGAGCGCTCGGGTAGTCGGTCAACATGCGGCGATACTCTTCCTCTGCATGCAGGGCCTTGGTGTCGTCGCGATCCGGCTTGTCCATCTGCTTGAAGTAAATGTCGCCGATACGCATCTGCGCTTCAGCGGCTTCAGGTGCATTGGGGAAGAACACGCGAAAGTCCGAATACTCGCTCTCGGCCTGGGTCAGGGCTGCGGTGCCGCCTTCCTTGTACCAGCTATCGGCGATCGCCAGCTTGGCGCGCATCTGGTACTGCGAATCCGGATAGGTATTCAGCATGGTCTGAAGATCAAGCCGGGCAACGTCAAAGTGTCCCTTCTTGAGCGCCAGCAGCGCCTTGTCATACAGCTGCTTGTCGGGCAGTTTGGCGTCAAGAGCGGCAGTAGCACCGCTTCCCTTCTCACGCTTGATCAGCTTGCGGGTATCTTTCGACTCCACCACCTTGGCGGCCTTTTTCTTCTTGCCACGATGAAACTCGGTTGTCGTCGAGACCGTCTGGACGGGCTTGCCCGAGCCATCCTGCGCGACCGAAGTCTGCGTAGTGGTCTGGGTGTCAGAGGCGCTCTGCGCGTGCAGCACGGGCGCACCCGCCAGCGCAGCCACGGCAACGCCGGACAGCAGCGCAGCCCGAAGGCTCGGGAAGAACACACGCCGGCGGCGCACGGAAGTCGGGTTCAGGCTCAAAGTCACGTTCGTCACATCCTCAATCTGTCGAATGCCGCCAGGCGCAAACGCGTTATCCGGCCCTGCACGTAACGTCCCTATTCTACCGCTGAAAGCGCGGCTCGCACCCTGCGGTCTGGCGTTCTTACAGAGTACGAGCCACCTACCCCAGAAGAAGCGCTTAGCTGACTGCGGATGCGCTGGCAACTCCGCGTGAAGCTGCCCGGGCAACCTCAAGGAAGCTGCGCGCCGCGGCTTCAGTCGCCGCGCTGTCGCCCGGAACGAAGATGGCCGACCCTGCCACCAGCATGTCCGCTCCAGCTTCGACCACCCTCGCTACCGTATCGTGAGCAACACCGCCGTCCACCTCGATGCGAAAGTTCAGCCCCATCTCTTCGCGCAGTTCGGCAAGATGCTCGATTTTGTCGAGCGCGAGTGGAAGAAACTTTTGGCCGCCGAATCCTGGATTGACACTCATCACCAGCACATGGTGCAGCATGGGCAGCACTTCAACGAGCGTATCGACGGGCGTCGCCGGGTTGATCACGACCGCGGGCTTCATCCCGTGCTGCTCGATCAACTGCAGCGTGCGATACAGATGGCGGCAGACCTCCTGGTGGACGGCGATCATATCCGCGCCTGCAGCGGCAAAGTCAGCGATGAAAGCGTCAGGATTTTCAATCATCAGGTGACAGTCGAGCGGCAATCTGGTCACCGCGCGCACCGCTTTCACTACGGGCGGCCCAAAGGTGATGTTAGGCACGAAGTGGCCGTCCATCACATCGACATGAACGATGGTGCCGCCGCCGCGCTCAGCTGCGGCAATTTCTTCAGCGAGATGGCCAAAATCCGCCGCCAGAATGGAAAACGCAAGCTCAATCAAAGTCGGCACTCCCTTTTGTGCATTTGGTTCGCCCAGAGCCGCGGCTCAGCCACTGCGACCGGTTCCTTCATCCGCCCTGAATGTAGACTCCGCAAGTTTACCTGCCTCCTGCTTTTCGCTGGCTGCGGATGTCTTTCTGCCGCGTCTCGTGGAAGGCCCAAGCACCGGAACGACTCGCTCCACGTCGGGCCTTCCCTCATGCAGGATCTTCGTTTTCGCTGCGGCCGCGCCGGCACGGTCCGTCTCGGCCATCGCCTTGGGCTCTCCCAGCGCCATACGGGCAGCGCCGCGCAGAATGCGCCGCACAGGCCAGCTACCGTCCGGATTAGGCAGAAAGATTTCGCCCGCGCGCTGCTTCTCCGGGCGATAGTACCAGCGCCGCAGAAGCGATAGGTGATCGCTGACCTGGGCCAGGTCGCCACCGGGACGCACCCGGGCGCCGAGGTGGGAAAGCACGGCCTCGGCGCGCACTTCTGGCGACTCAACCGGCGTGGACGCCGCATCGTCCAGCGGCACTGCTTGCAACATAAGCGGCTGCGCGAACAGGCTGCTGCCTACGCTGGTCTGCTCTTTGACGGCGCGCACGCCCAGCGTCGAAAGCCGCTCCGGACCATACACGCATCCGCCTTCCAGCAGAAAGACGGCAGCCTCCTGCCGTTCGCCATCACCTTCGTGCGGTATGGCCGCCTGCACGATCACACCGCGTACCTGCGCGATGGGACGCACCAGATCGTCAGCCAGCATAGCGATAGCCTTCACTTTGCTGAAGCGTTCATGCAGGGCAGCCGCGCGCTCAAACTCCATCTCTGCCGAAGCCTGCTCGCGTTCGCGGCCGATGGCCTGCAACATGGACTCGCCGTGCGTGCGCAGAAACGCCTCAACCTGCGCCGCTTCTCGCCTGTATTCTTCAGCCGAGCAGCCTAGGTTGCACGGTGCCATGCAACGCTTCATCTCGCCGTACGCGCAGCCCGGATGATCTGCGTGCACCTCAAGATCCTCATGACAGCGGCGCAGTTGAAACAGGTCGAGCACACCATCCAGGTAGCGCTCCGCTGCACTGCGCGACGGGAACGGACCATAGGTCTGGGCAAGACCTTTCTTCGTCAGCCGGTTGGTCGTATAGACCCGCGGATGTTCATGCTCGATCGTAAGGCGCAGCAGAAACGGCGTATGCAGACGCAATCTGCGCCGCGCCTCCGTGTAGCCAAAGCTTGCGGCTGCTGCGTCGTAGAGCACCAGCAGCGATTCGAACTCGGAACCTGTAACGGTGTACTCGATTGTGTTGACGCGCTCGCGCAGATTCAGACGCTTCGATTGCGAATCGGGCGGAGCCAGCAGCCGAGTCAACCTGCGGCGCAGGTCCGCCGCACGCGTCAGGTAAGGCTCATCGGTCGCCCGTTCACCGCGCAATGCAAAGACACCCGGCACCGCTGGCACCGACCGCAAAATCTCCTGCGCACCTGTCGGGGTAAACGCAATGCGCTGCTCGAAATGAAAGTCCGCCGCCACATCTCGATTCTAGAGCGCGGCCCCGTGCTCCGGCAGTTCGCCTGATCTGAAACCTGCGTCCCGCAGTGCTGACGCAGGATCTGCCATTGCTTTCTGCCGGGCACGCTCCAGGTGAGGCGCGGAAACAGAAGGCTTCCCAGCTTTGAGAGCTCGCGTGTAGGCCTCAAGCAAGCTCTTCTCTGAGCTGACTGGCACGTCCGGTCGCTCAGCACGCTTCCAGGCACGGCAGGGCAAGTTTCAAAGAGCTCGGGGCGAAAGTAGCCCTTAGCCCGAACGCAGTTTCAGAAAGAGTCAGCAGGTTACGGAAAGCAGGAGTAATTCGTGGCTTCGGAGCTGCCGTTGACCCGAGAGCATTTGGGCTTGCGCTGGAAGCGTACATCGACGTCAAGCTGCAGCCGGGCGTGAGTATGGAGAGCTTCGAGACAGCCCTCAGGAAGGTGCAAGGAGTCCGGGAGGCAACCGTTCTAACCGGGGCTTTCGATGCCCGCCTAAGAGTAGACTGCGCGGATCCCGCACACCTTGGCTTCCTCATCGAGGAGCTCCGAACTCGTACAGGTGTGCAGGAAACAAGCAGCACGGTTATCTGCCGATCGCTCAATATCTAGGGACGTGCTTCTCGTCACTCGATTTCCTGTCTGATCCCAACAAATCTTCACGGCAAGTGCTTCGTCCAGCGGGCGCATGCTTTTGCGGTGGGTCTTGTACATCTAGAAACAGCGCACGTAGTTCTTACCCGGCATCGACTTCACCTTGCCTGCAAGCTCCAACTCGAAGAGCGCGGTAAAGATTTCGGCTGAACCTAGGTGACTTTCCAGCGCTTCGATCAGCTCGTCCAGTTGAATGGGTTCATCGTGCCGCAGGCGCTCAAAGACGACGCGTTCGTGCTCGCCCATGGCATGTTCGGCGAACAGCGACGCTGCCCCGGCCAGCTTGGGCTCTGGGTTCGTTCCGTTCGCGCCTGCTGCGGCAAGCTCATCCTCAAGCTGCATGCGGACCTGCGCGGGCAGGTCTTCCCACACGTCTTCCCATGTCGCGGTCAGCCGCGCACCTTGCTTGATGAGTGTATTTGGACCCCAGGCTCCCTTGTTGGTGACGTTGCCGGGAACCGCATACACGTCGCGATTCTGCTCCATGGCGCAGCGCGCCGTGATGCGCGTCCCAGAGTACTCTGCCGCCTCAATCACCAGCACGCCCACGCTCATCCCGGACAAGGTCCGGTTGCGGATGGGAAAGTTCTGCGGTGCCGGAAAGGTTCCCATCGGGAACTCGGTAACGATGGCGCCGCCCGACAGCACAATCTGTTCGGCCAGGCGCTTGTTCTCTTTCGGATAAACCACGTCCAGCCCGGTACCCCACACCGCCACCGTGATGCCGCCGGCGTCGAGCGCGCCTTTGTGCGCCGCCGTGTCCACTCCTCGCGCCATGCCGCTGGAAATGACCATGCGTCGGTTGGCGAGATCGCGCGCCAGCATTTCGGCCATGCCCGAACCATAAGCAGAAGGCGCACGCGTACCGACCACAGCAATCGCCGGCCGCGACAGCGCCTCCACCGCGCCACGTACCCAGAGCACCGGCGGCGGGTCGTAGATTTCGAGCAACCGACCCGGATAATCCGCGCAGTCCAACGTAAGATAGCGTGCGCCCGCGTCCGCAACCACTTTGGCTTCCTTCTCAGCCGCAGCCCGAGCCCGTCCGTCCGCAATGAACTGCGCAGATTTTGCGGGAAGCTGCAGGCTCTCCAACTCGGTCAAAGACATGTTCAGGATGCGAGCCGCATCGCCTGCCAGCTCAACCGCGCGTCGGATCCTTGTTGGCCCCAGTCCGGGCGTCAATACCAGCGCGAGCCAGCCCAGGCGCGCCTCCGCCGAGGCCGCAGCCTCCTGCCCACCTGCTGCCAACGTCGCCATATACCACTCCGCACAAGCGAATCTGCCGTCGATCTTGCGGTCGAGAGTACCACGCTAGACTGGAATCTGTGCCTCTCCGCGTCGCTGCTATCGACTTTCTCAACCCTGCGCCGTTGATGTGGGATTTCCATCACCCGCCGCTCGAGAGCGAGCTGGCCACTCGGTACAAGCTGCATAAGACCGCCCCTAGCCAGTGCGCACGCGAGCTGCTCGAAGGCCGTGCCGACCTCGGCCTTATTCCAATCGCCGCGCTGACGCCGGAGTTGTGCATCGTTCCCGGCTGCACCATCGCCAGTCTGCATCGCGTCCGGTCCATCCAACTCGTCGTCAAAGCTCCGCTCACGCTGGAGCAGGTGCGTTCTGTCGCCGCCGATACCGCCTCACGCAGCTCGGTCGCTTACGCCGAGGTCCTCTTCCGCCACTTTCTGGGCACGGCTCCGCAGTTCCTTCCCGCTGAGGCCGACCTCCGCTCCATGCTCACTCAGGCGGACGCGGCCTTGATCATTGGCGACCCCGCCCTGCTGGCGCTCGAACAGCGCTCTGCGATCGAAGCGGAGGTCGGCCCATGCACCTGGTACGATCTCGCCGAAGAATGGCACCGGCGCACCAGCCTGCCGTGGGTGGCGGCGGTTTGGGCGGTACGTCCTGAAGCTGCTGAAAGTATTAGCGAGCGCATGCAACTCATCGCCGACCTGAACGCCTCCCGCGACCACGGACTCCAACACATCGAGGATCTGGTCAGCGAGTGGACTCCACGGATTGCGCTGCCCGCTCGAACCATCCGCACCTATCTATCCGAAAACATCCATTACCACCTCGATTCTGCGTGCCTCGCGGGCATGCAGAGGTTTCGCAGCCTGGCCGCCGGGACAGGCGTTCTTCCTCCCCTCGGAGAGCTTGCTTTCCTCGATTAACCGCCGCGCCTTGCAGACAGGTTCAACAATCTGGAGAGCCCGCGTGACTTTCAGGCCGTACCCGGCGTCCTAGCAACGTATGCCCGCCGGTTCATCCATCGTCTCGTTCACGCACTGCACCTCGATCGCACTGTGCCTCTGGTTAGGCAGCGCGAACATCGCGTCCGTCATAGCCGCCAAACAGGGAGCGTTCGTGCACCTAGTGATGTCGCTTGGGCTGGTGGGTCTGTTCCTCGTTTCGGTTGTTGATTCGAGCTTCGTTCCCCTGCCAATCCCCGGCATCACTGACCTGATGCTGATCTTCTACGCAGCTCAGCACAAGAATCCGTACATGCTGGTCGCCGTAGCGTCGGTCGCTTCCGCCCTTGGCGGCTGGATCTCCTACGGGGTCGGCCACAAAGGCGGTATGGCGTTCATCGAGAAGCGCACACCCAAGAGGATTTTCGCGCGCGTCAGCGGCTGGATGGAATCGCACTCCATTCTCGCCGTGGCGCTGCCCGCGATTCTGCCGCCGCCGATGCCGCTGAGCCCGTTCGTTCTCGCCGCAGGTGCGCTCAAAATGTCGCTGAAAAAATTCATGATCGCATTTTCCATCAGCCGGCTGATACGCCATACAGGGGCCGTACTGTTGGGAATTATCTACGGCAAGGCAGTGCTCGGCCTATGGCACAGGTTCTCAGACAAATGGGGCACGCCGATCCTCATCTTCATCTGGGTGGGCATAGCCATCAGCCTTGGCTTTGCCGGGTGGGAGATCTGGAAGACCACCCACTCAGTGGGATCTGAATCGAAGCAGCCTGCCTAAAACTCCCACTGCAACAGCGTCGCGCCTACGGTAAACCCTGCGCCAACACTTGCCAGCAGCACCAGATCGCCCTTGTTCAACCGCTTCTCATCGAGCGCTGTCTGCATGGCCATTGGTATCGTCGCAGCGGTCGTGTTGCCGAACCGGTCGATGTTAATGACCACGCAGGCCTCATCCATGCCAAGCCGTTCGGCCGTCGCCATGATGATCCGCTTATTGGCCTGGTGCGGGATGAAGCACGCGAGATCCTTGCCCGTGACGCCGTTGCGCGTGAGCACAATTTCCGCCGCCTCGGCCATCTTGCGGACTGCGAACTTGTAGACCGCAGCACCATCCTGGTGAACGTAGTGCATCTTGGCCGCGACCGTCTCGGCAGACGGTGGATTCAGCGATCCACCCCCGGGCATATTCAGCGCAGACGCGCCGGAGCCGTCGATTTCATGCCAGTAATCCACCAGGCCCACTTCGCCCGGCGTGCAGGGTTCCAGCAGCACCGCACCCGCGCCGTCGCCAAAGATGACGCAGGTCGCACGATCGGTGTAGTCGATGATCGAACTCATCACATCGGCACCGATGACCAGCACCTTCTTGTGCATTCCGCTCTCCACCAACTTGGCCCCGACCTGGAGCGCATACGGAAAGCCCGAGCAGGCCGCAGACAGGTCAAAACCCCACGCACCTTTTGCCCCCAGCCTGTCCTGCACCAGACACGCAGTCGCAGGAAAGAACATATCCGGAGTCACGGTAGCGACGATGATGACCTCGACTTCATCCGCTCCGATGCCACGTTTGGCGAGGCACGCCTTGGCCGCTTCCACCGCAAGATTGCTTGTCGCAACGCCTTTATCGACCAGATGCCGCTCGCGAATACCGGTGCGTTCCATAATCCACTGGTCGTTGGTGGCGACCATCTTTTCAAGGTCCTGATTGGTCAGCAATTTAGGTGGAACGTACGCCCCGACCGAGCTGATCTTCGCACGGACCGGACTATGGGGCTTCAGGGACAAACTCAACGCTGCACCTCGTGCCTTCAGCATACAAAAAGAACAGCCGAAGCGCGCACCAGGCCGGGGGTGGGTTTGTGGCCTGGGTCGGATGGGATGGGAGGTCGCGGGAATGGTGAAGCAAATTCCTCCGCTACGCTGCGGAATGACAACTAGCGCGGTTTAGAGATTGTGTAGAGAACCGGGAAGGACAAGAACAAACGCAGATTCCCTTCGGGAATGACAAACCAAACAAGGAAGAGCATTTATACATCCACTTCTTCCTGCCTTGTTACAAACCCGATCTCCCATTCCGGCAGAGTCGTCATCCTGAACGCAGTGAGGGATCCCTGTATTCGCCGAACGTCCGAACGCTGTAGAGCATTCTTAATCAGCTATAAGAGCGTGGGAAGGAGAGAAGTGTACTGGGCGACCCACTGCGCCATTGCGCGGATCGCCACATGAACTTGGATGGAGAAGGAAAGTGTACCGGGCTACCTACTACGCCCATAATTACCCGTTACCGTTGCTTCCTTCCGGACCTGGCGGGGTTGGCGGGATTACGTCGCGTAGGACCCGGCACAAGAAGCAGTCTACCATCGCACACAGGAGTCCTCCAAAAACGATGGCGCACGTTGAACCTTTGCCGGGCCCGCACCGAGCCATAGCAGCCCAACCCGCGACCCAGGCCGCAGTGATCGCGCACTACCAGGCAGAAGCCACGGCGCATCGTGGGCGGTTTGCAGCTCTGGAACAACGCCGCGCGCGCGTCCTGCTGGCACTCGCACTCGCCATCGCGCTGATTCTGGCGCTCACCTTTCAAGCGATCCACAGCGTGGGCTCCGGCGTTCCGCTAGCCTTCGCGTTCGCCGCATTGGTGGTCCTGGTCTGGTACTCGCTGCGCGTGCAGTCCGACGTGAATGCGCTACAGCGCCAGTTGGACTATACCCTGCGGTGCCTGCATCGCTCGGATGGCTCGGAAGCTTACTCACCACGTACGGGGCTCGAGGCGAACCAGCACTTCCGCGAGCCTGAACATCTGTACGAACGCGATCTCGATCTTTTGGGCGAACACTCGCTGTTTAGCCTTCTGAACACGGTACGCACCGGTCCCGGAGAACGCGGTCTGGCCGATTACCTGCTCCAACCCGCCACGCGAGAGGAGTCGGTCCTGCGCCAGCAAGCCGTACGCGAATTGGCCCCAGATACCGAACTGCGCGAACGCATTGCAGTGCTGGGACGCACGCGTTTTCAGCAGATCTCGGCCAGCTTCTTCGACGAGTGGCTTGCGGATGTGCCGCCCGCATTCCATCCCGCCTGGCGTTACACGCTCGGCATCACGTCTGCCGTAAACGTGCTGCTTCTCGGGCTTGGTCTGCTGCATGTCTGGACCTGGAGTGACGTGCTGCCCAGGCTTCTGGCCGTGCTTGCCGTCCAGGGAGCCATCTGCCTGAATCTGCGTTCCCGCGTACTCCCGCTGCTGCAAGGTGGCGCGCGGCTCGAAGATAACGTGAAGCTGTTTACCCAAGGCCTGGCCGTGCTGCAATCGGCCGAATTCCGCAGCCCCAAGCTGCTTGCCCTCCAGCAGCAATCGCGTGAGCCCGCCGGAGCGGTCGCGACACTGGCCAAATTGCGCAGCCCGCTCTCCATCATCGAGCAGCGGCCCAAGGAGTACTTCTTCGTCTTGTCCCTGCTGCTCGCCGCCGGAACCCAGGCCGCAATCTCGATCGCAAACTGGAAGCGCGCGCACGCCCCTGCCATGCGCCAGTGGCTCGCCGCGTGGAGCGAGTTCGAAGCCCTCAACGCCCTCGCCACTTACGCATTCGAGCATCCCGAAGATGCATGGCCCGAACTGCTGCCGCCGACGCAAGCGCCAACTTATGTAGCCCGCGCGCTCGGCCATCCGCTGCTACCGGGATCGATCACCAATGACATTGCCCTCGGAAGCGAAAACGCCACCAGCTTCTACCTGATCAGCGGATCGAACATGGCCGGCAAATCAACGCTGTTGCGTTCGATCGGAATCAACGCCGTGCTGGCGTATGCGGGCGCACCGGTGCGCGCGGCTAGCCTCATCCTTTCGCCGCTCGCGCTCGGCGCCGCACTCGCCCTGACCGATTCACTCGCGGAGGGCAAAAGCAAATTCCTGGCCGAGGTAGAGCGCCTGTCCGCAATCGTCGCGCTCAGCCGAACCGGCCCGCTG
>JAABUO010001966.1_pt1 | contig 25712 bp, 17 predicted proteins | sample 5559291 | NCBI WGS metagenome assembly JAABUO01 (sample SAMN10711878, study PRJNA513372) | rock metagenome | isolation source: Antarctica rocks | place: Antarctica: Victoria Land, Finger Mt sud
ACCCAAACAGGATCTACAATGATACCGCCAATTCGTGCTTATCTTATGCCACGCCCCGTACTAGCATACTGGGAAAGCCGATTTACCGTTGTGCTTACTGTCTCCACACTATTGAGAGTTCATTGTCCAGTACATCTCCGTCAAAGGTAGGCGGCAACGCAGAGGGTAGGCACGGGAAACGGTCTTGGGTTCCAAGGAGGGGCCACAAAGTATACTTCATGCGCCCCATCCCTGTTCTGAGATGAATGTAAACGTTTCTCAAAGCTCCCGCTTGGTCTAGCGTAGCATTTGCAGGCATGCCTATAATTACAACATAGACTACATGGTTGGTCGCATCCGGACCTCCATATCGATTGGCAAGGTATCGACCGGGGATGGTTTCGTGAAGGCTGCGTAAACGACGGTGGTGTCCTCGCCTCTTCTCTGCATGGACAAGTCCAGGGTTACAGGACAAGGATGCGGACTTATACTCTCACAGTTCTGGGATTCTGGCTTTTAATTACCCCAGTGCCGAACGGGCCAAGACACTTGCCATCCTTGCTCAGCCAAGTCAAGAAGCCTTGAGCTCTTGTCCATATGCCTCGCTTTTGCAGCCCACAGGTATGGCGGTATAACAGAGGCGAACATGACTGTTAGCAAGATCCTCCACACCCAACGAGTAGACCCCGCCAGATTATGCCAGACCAACGCGTCACTTTTTTCCTTTACAAAGGCGGGGCATGCTGCGGCCTCGAGCCAAGCGTTGCTTTTAGGTTGCAGCAAAGGAACCTAATTCCGCATTTGGCGCCTTTCCATTACAGAGGGCCAGTTAGGGCTATCGGCTAATTTTCAACTGCCAGGGTTACTAGCGCACGATTACGAATGGGCTGACCAAACGGGGTAATCACTCCGCCATAAGGTCAGCAATCCATTGGTGGTAGTGCCATGCAAGCAAAGGCCGCTGCACGGCGCCTGCCTTTAGACCGCCACTCCGGCGCTAATCGTGGATATGTCTATCCCAAACATCGATTCAGATTTTCTGCCTCTCCCCTTTCCTGTTGTCGCTCATGTGGCATTTGCTGTCCACACCGGCTCATTATCCTCTTTAGTAGTGTCTTAGTCTCTCGTGAAGACCTGCAATTCGACAAACTGAAGAAGTCCGTTGCGTGTCATTGGCGAAGCCTTCGCGCCTCATTGACAAGACTTTCGAGCTTGCTTTTCAACATTATTTTCCGGATTGGTCTAGATATATCATGCGGTGTGATAGGTCTGTGTCACAATATCCCATGAATCCCGATTACTTTCCTCCCTGCGCACTTTTCCAGACAGGAAAGTATACTTCATGGTTCTTGAGAAGGACTTGGAAGATTGATCTTTCACTGCTTAGGTTGGCCATATTCAGTGATGCTCTTACAAGAACGCTCGGTTTTGTTAATCATAAGTATCATACGATATAGAACAGCGTATCTCAGAAAACTGACGAGCTGTGCGTGACATTGTCAGCTAGCGTGACATAACATCTGGCGTGACATAACATCTGGCGTGATAGACCATGCATATGTCAGCTAGCTTGATTCATTGGTATTGAGGGGGAGGGAGAAAGGAGGGCTGCATAATGGAATGATTGGTTCGATTGAAGGGAAGGCAGCGATGATGTATCAGGCCATCTATTTAATGAAATGTTCTTGATCTTCCTAGAGTTACAAGTTTCCTTACCGTTCACACCAAATCTCAACTTCCGCCATGACTACCATCGAGCGCAGCACGAGTGACCGCATAGAGTGGAACAAAGATGACAAAGATCTACTTTTTTATATCTGCACTTACCCCACGCTCAAAGACCAGTCTTGGGTTGGCAAATGGACCATTTTCAATCATGTCTGTCAAATTACCACGCGGCCAACAAGAACGCAAGACTCCCTTACCTCAACTTGGAGTCGATCCAAGGCCGACCTAGCGGCTGACCCAAAATGGAATGACCCTAATTCGTGGTCGGGCATGGTAGGACACCGTCCTGCTGCTGGGCTTACATTGTATCTAACTTGCTTCTAGACAAACCTGGTTGGGGCCGCTTTGACTCAGCAAAACCCCTTGAGTACTTCTCGAACGATCGTAGCAGTGAGAAGAAGTGCAGAAGACATTGCGAATGAGCAAGCAAGTGCAAGACAATGAGACTTCAGACATATGATCTTTCCTATGAAGTCGGGTGGGCCAAATCCATCACGTTAGTAGTGATAGAACATTAGACAACACGATCCCACATATTGTCAGATGATAAAACAGATCCGTAATCCAGCTGAAACAAGACGCTTCAAGTACAGATCAACGACTATAAAAGCCACCTGCTCTCCCCTTTTCAATCCGCTTCTTCGCTTACTTTTCGTCTCCCCGCCTCTTGTCTTGTAATCATCTACAGCACAAATGTCGCACACCACAGGAGACATCGTAGGTTCTCTTTGTCGCACATTGACCCCTTAAGATTAACATCCTCAGAGTGATGCTCCAGCAGTTGCGGGATGCACTACGTGTCATTACCAGTGGCCATCTCTAATCAAGCTTCAAAGCCGGCTCGACGAAGCGAACCTTTACAATTCTCAACTGATCACGGGCAATTGGCGCCGGGACGTTCTCAATTCCGAAATCCAGCGGCGATACGACAACAACGTCGAGACTCTTAGATGGGTTGCCGCTGAACGGGCTGAACGGATTAATGAGCTAGATGACTATAAAGCTCGGTTGACCAGCGAACGGCTGGAATGTGCGATAGCAAAGAACGATCTCAAGCACGAGTTCAAGAGTCATATAGAGACAGAGGGAAATCTCGAGCGCGAACGTGACACGACCTCAAGACTGGCGGATATGGTCGACGCATTCCTAGCCGCTAGATATACCGAGACAGAATCAACTATACCAGAAAATTTCAACCCTGGCAATATCTTGAGGGAGAATTGGGACTTGGAACGACAGGCAAAGCAGATGAGGGAAGACGTACAAGTGAAGGATTCGTTGATCGAATGCCTAGAGAAGAAATTGGAAAATTCGAAGGAGGAGAAAAAAGAGATGGACCAAAAGCTTGCAGAGAAGCAGGCTGAGATTTTGAGACTGGAGCAGGAGTTGGCTCAATATTGTGAACTTTGAAAGCTCAATTCTTAGGCAAGAAGAAAACGGCAGCCGTATTTGAGATTGTTCTTGAGGTCCTTTCCTGATCCAGAATTCTTCCCCGAAGCTGAAGAGTACCTCGCCGCCTGCTGCGATGAGCATCATTACCCCCATGAAGAGTAGCAATCTAATGCTCACGTCAGACTTTTCTTCGGTCTTCTCCTCTAGAGTAGAATCCTCCTTTGCCAAGATACGTTGACATCATTGAGTCGTTACGCCTAAGCGTTTTGCATTGCCCGCGCCTCGATTGTCCCAATAATCCACAGTCAGATCCTCCATAGTAAGCCATAGTCATTTTGTTCACAAAATGGTTCCTATGTAAGCATGTTGCTCAAATAGCTCTAAATCCGGTAGGTAGGGTAGGCGGAGCCAGTATTATACTAATTAGAAATTTCATGCTGGTGACAATCTCAGAACTGTAATAATTAATCTAAGAAGACATTACCCCTTATTTGAAAATGCCAGATGGTTAATGTTACATTCATGTTCAAAAAAGCAGTGTAACAGAAGTCGCTGACAGATGCCAGGTACTTCTGAAGTGAACAAACATCTATGATTCGTCGGATGCTTTGCCGCCACCCCAGACGCAAATGTATACACAGTCCATCTGACGATACTAGCCATCGACCGTGAGTATATTGATGTAAACATAGTAGGAAGTCAAAGGCTTACAGATGGATTATTGCTGGCGTCCCAAACTCCAAGGTGGCAGCCAGGAGTACGTTGATCGAGCTTGTCGGTGCTGGCCCACTTCTGTGCGCCAAGAACGAACTGAAGGTATTCAGACTGACGTTGATCAGGCAGATTGATTTGCGTCACGACCAATTTGTCTTCGAGCTTGCTTTCCACACTTAAGGGGTCGCCGTCTGCAAAGCCGGCTACCTTGGTGTAGCCAATCTTATGTTCTTTGTTGTTGTCCCACATTGTCACCTCGAACGTGTAAGGTTTGTTGATAGCACTGGCGTCGGTCCATTGCGTGATATGAAGGTTACAATTACCTTGTGAGTATGGAGTGACGGGTGTAGGCGAAGGGGTTACGGTAAGTGTTGTCAAAAAGGAATCCACTTCATCCGAGTATGTGTAAGTGGTAGTACGAGTGGACGAACTGTTGCTCTCAGTTTCTGTGGTAGTAACACTGAAGCTCGAAACAGCGTAGACGGTGATAAGAGAACTGTTCACGACAAATTTTCAATCAGCTCAGAGATATCGACAGCCGACTGTTTGGTGTTTACCTGTCTGGGCTTGAATAGGAGGTTGTCGACCAGTCTCGATTATGCACATTGTGTTCCGGTTCAGTAGATGTAGCGGTAGCTGTGTGTTCCAGTTCAGCAAACGCAGCTGGGCCAGCGAGGAACGCCAGGCCGATTACTTTAAGAAAGGCTAAGAGCATGACGAAGTACTGAAAAATCTCTGGTGTTGTCTAGGATGAAAAATGATTGTTTAAGAGTGCAAATCTCACAATTGATATACTCTGAATCCCACTCTGTGTATCTTTGGCGCGCCCGCTACTTTTGTCAGCTTTGTTGGCATAACTTACTATTATTATACTCGTAAAGAGGTTTCGATCACAAGCTCGCCTTTGCTTACACTCCTAGAATTGAAGGCTTCCATCACACTCGCGGATAACCCGCATTGAAAGGATCAGCTCCGTGACCTGTTAAGCCGAGCAACCTGATCGCTCGTCTTGATCGATCCCAAGCGACACCCATTATTTAGATATAGAGTGACTCAAGTGAGTCGCTTGTTGGTAGAAGGTTCACCAGTGGGAGGCAAGACTTAGCATGTTTTCCTTCCGGATCTGGAGAAACCCTACTGGGACAAGAACAGTTTTTCCACCGTCTGTCACCTGGAATGTTCAGGGCGCTAAGGTAATCATGACTAATACAATCAGAGATTTACCATTCTAGGTTGGTGTGCCCGGAAACCCATTGGTGCTGTGCATGCGTGGTCGATACGAATAGACGTACCAACCGACTTACACGCCTTGAACTACACAGAAATAACTTTCGATCCATGTTCAGAGTTTTGGCCCCACAAAACGCAAGAGGATTGCCATTTCCAACGAACCAGAAGTAGTCGCTGTTGGTCCAGGCGTATCTGGCGACATACGTCCGATACCGAGAAATTCCTTGATCGAAGGGCAGAAGACAATGAGATTCCTTTCAAATTGAAGGGACAGGCCCTTGACCACAACAAGCGATACGACTTTAAGGGCCCAGGCAATGCTCAGGAGATAACAGATGATGACTATGAATAGGACTAGGGGATGCAATCTAGAAGGGATTCCCAAAACCCAAAGGCGTGGGCGTAAGCGAGAGCGCCTAGCCACAATGTCACCATAAGCTAGGTACAATGTTTAATAGCCACGGCACACACTTCCTTCAACTGAAAATACGATCCTCCCATCTTGACATTGATCTAACTTCACCCATAGCAGGTGACCCCCTGCCTGAAGCGATGGCCGATGACCAGATCACCGACGCTCATGATGACACGGAGGAAACGCCTGGAGGTTCTGCGACATTCGGAGCGTTCCACACCGGAAAATTGAACAGAGCGCTGAATGCACCATCAGGGCTTGCAAAGTTCACAAGACCACACGAAAAAGCCACTGACAACGAGGAAATTAAGGGACCTGAAATCCTTAATTGGCAGCCGGTGAATGCAAGCTCGTTTGTGATGGCCGGTGGTGACATGAAGCTTCTTCACCAATTAATGAACAAAGACGTAGACAGGGCAAGTGTTCAACACTTTGACGGAGATCCTAAATCTCTTACGCTACATGATGCCGTACGAGGTCCTCTCGAATCTGCCAACATCACAAGCCAACCTTCGAATCCTGGTGCTATCGGGAATTCACATAAGCTCACAGATTACCTTTCGAGCACCGAGGAACCTCTCAGTCCTATCAATACCAAAGAACGACCTACAGCTACGACCAAAAAGGAACTCCGACCGGGCGAAAGGAAAGCCGAAGCAGCGGATGAAGCACCAGCTAAACAGAAAGTAAAAGACAGAATGACCAAAGAAGTCGTAGCTGAGAAGGGGAAAGAAAAGAGACGAAAAGGCAAGGAAGCTCAGAAAAACGCCAAGGAATTGTTAGACAAGGCCAGAAAAAAGAAGAAGGAGGGAAAACCAGAAGTCGAGAAGCCCAAATCTAAGACTAAAGGATTCAAGCCAGAGAAGCCGACGCCGGAGGAGCCAGAAAAGAAGAATAACCACATACCCGACATTCCGATCATTTGGCAAAAGGGAGATGGTTCCGGCTCATCGAACGGATTATGGAAGGAATTCCATGATTATGAGCACTATGAGATGGACGCCACGGATGCGAAATCCATAGGCGATACTTTTCCGCCAGTCAACGTACTCCTTTCTGATTGGTGGGTTGGCATAATACTTCAAAGCGCCCTGGGAGGAGGGAATCGAGGGAAAATGTGGCCTTGCGATTTCAACTCCAAAGGGTACATCAGGACTTCAAGGACTTCCAAAGGAAGGGCTTACAAGCGGCAATTCGGCGGCAGCAAAGGTGTTCAGAAGTGGTACTATATTGTGTTTTACAATCGGTTTCAATTGCATGGGAAAGAAGGACTAGATGCCGGCAAGATCGCAGTGAGGAGAAAGACTTCGACAACGAAGAAGTCCATAACACGCGGGGAGATGGCGGTCCTACAGAACGACGATATTCCGAGCATTACCCCTGGCGCCGCGGAATCAGGCGACAGAGGGATCAAAAAGATAGAAGCCAAATCCCAAGTTCCCGACGATTGCAACTTGATCGTGACCAAGGCCGAGGCGAAGGATAAAGAGAGGTTAAGAAACAATCACAAGGACACATCGCCTGGCAGCAAAATTACCTTCAGGAAGCGAAAGAGGGTTGACTCTGACTTATCGGCTTCTACCTCCAGCGAAGGGAAACCTTGGAAGAAGGCAAATACATCAAAGGACCTTTCCCCAAGCCACAAGGATGAGGTATAAAACTACGCTAAACACAGCTCTCGTCCGTTCTCAACCTTGTTGTTAATTAGATAATAGGGTCTTCTATTATCAATCAAAGTCCGAGCTCACTATTGGCCTATAGCTTTCAACCTAACAGCGTTCCAGTGTTCTGTGAACGTAATCTATGGATTGAGATTGTTTCACTTACATGTAGGCCTGAAATTGAGGCTCTCCCCCCGGGGCCTAAGGGAGTGACAAAGCTTTCAGCGGACCGCTACCATCAGCAGTCATAGCTTGTACTGTAATTTATTAACTTTATTGCCCCAGCTGACTTACTGCTGACACAGGTAATCCAACAGGGATCAAAGATGAACCTTGTCAAGTACGTCTTAGGGAGCTGAAAGCGGGTGCTTACTAGAGGGTATCAGATTCGAGAACACCATAAGCTGAAGGCAAAAGCGAACATCAAAATAACGATAGTGCCGTCAGCAGGAAACGTTAAGTCGTGAATTTTGGAGAGTTTCTATCTGCGACTAGGACAGAAGAAGAAGAAGAAGGTGTCAGCCAGTTCCTGCCGCTTTAACACAGTCGCTAGGGTCACAAGATTTACACGTTACTAATGATAGTCCCCAATGGGCGAGAGATACTGCCAGTCTCTGGCTCCTAGATTATGCCAGTAGTTTCACCCAGAAGCCATCTGAAGAGTCTTGACTCTGAAGCTCTGTGGAAGAGAATGAGACTGGTTGGGACAGTGGTTTTCTTGCCTTGCGTTTCCAGGGTCGATAAAGAATGGTAGAAGTGATTGGTGGAGGGACTCTCAAGTTTTGAACACATGCCCTCATCCTTGTGTTGCTATGAACGAAGAGTGTGTAACGCTAACATGATGCTCCTACTCCACCATCATGGCTCGCCCTTGTTTCAGCTTGAGAATTGCGTTTCATGATCGCTCTAGCGGTGGCCTATTCTAGAATATAAAAGCTTCATAGTTTCCCCGTCCCTCTTTGCCTCCTTATCATCCGTCTAGTCGCTGTGAAAACTGCTTCCAACTTGGTGAACATGGCACAACCGCGGCCAATTGAACCTCAGGTTTGTAAAGCTCTATCATGTGTTGCAGCCCGAACTAAATCATCGTAGACGCCCGCTACGTACTATCCTCAAAACCCATACGCATACCAACAGCAACCTTGTGCCGCAAGTTCCGCGTGTCATGATAAAATCCAGAACCTCACGTATCTCAACGGCCAGGAACGAAGCGGTCGAAAGATCCTCGAGAAGAGATTTGATGATGCCGCAGCGACAGCTCAAGCGAACTGGAACGCCTACCGAGCAGCTGAGACACGGCGCGAACGCGAATCTATCATCGGTCAGCAGCGGCTTGACCAGGAGAGAAAGGATCTCGCTGGTGTACTTCAAACGCTGGGGAGGCTAGGAAATTTGTTACAGCTTACAATGATCGACCGTTCGGACCTCTCTGAGGATGAGAAGGAGGAGCAGAAGCAAGCGGATCTTGCAACCATCCTCATCGAAAGGGACAAACTCCAGCGGAGGTGTGAGGAACTTGAACGAACGTTGTCAGCGGAGCGAACGCAGCGCACCATATCTCAGCTTAGAGTTCCTGTCGTACCCGGGAAAAGAAACTGGTCCTAGACACCGAACGTGCTTGCTTGGTTTGCTTTAGCATGGTTGATGTATGAATAGAGTATAGTGAATGTATTGGATTAATTAACCGTCCTTCAGATTATGACGCATCGTGACAGAACCCTAGTTTACACACATGGGGTGAAAGGATGAGATTGTTCCTATATCGATACCTTTCCTTCGTCCAATCCGCTTTCAAGGAGCCGAGATACCACAAGGAGTAAAACCTAATCGCCAACTCTTGATAGTAAGCATTAAAACAAGTTCGAGAAATAGATATAGACCGAGCCTGTGATATGCTCTTTATTGCGGCATTCGATGAGAACCGATTTAGAAACCTACGCCAGCATGTGACGATAGGTGCTGCATCCTCGTGTATGCGCTGTGTTTTAAATAATGCTGACAGCTACAGGCCTTAGCACATGAGGGTCTTTGAACTTCATAGAGGTGTTCAGCGATTCCAGGTCGAGATCTTGGCGGTTGAAATCCCGTCTGACAGCCCATCGAAGCGGGCTATTCTGGTTGCTCATGTCGGTCCAATCGTCTTCATCAGTAGTCGAATTATGCCGGCCATAGCTAAGGATATTCGACAACTTAGGTAGATGGACATGAAGATCGTTGAATAAGGGCCGATAAGTAACAATGCAAGCACACAGAATAGCGGTAGCTGGCTCAATCTGACTCCATGCATACTCCACGGTCATGGTTACTATTAAAGAAATTAGAGGTTGCAAGAGAGGAGTTGTGAGAATACTCACAAGTAAGGTCTTCATCTTTGAGCACACCTATAGCCACCATACGCATTACTCCCGCTACACAGACACTGTGGTATTTTAGACCTATGAACGTTTTCTTGTCGCAGGGGAGCTTACAGGCCACCTAGGAGGAAGATTGCCAATAAGGTTATCCTCTGCCGTCTCGGAAGCTTCAGTTTCCACACCACTTGCATCGGTAAACACAAAATGGCGACGTCAAGGCCAAGGTTCGTGACCGTAACGCCCCAGTAAAAGGCTTGGAGGTCTATACAATGGTCTGTGAACAAGTATGCCGGCTGGAACGCTGCTGTAAAAGGAGTACATTGAAAGATGTTCATTGGTATCTCGATGAGCAACCAAACGATGCAGGTAATGCCAACTATCAGCGATTGCATCTTGAATAACCTTGTGTTAAAGATGCGTCGGTAAAGTAACAAGAGCGATATTTTGACACTTGTAATGGTCAAAGAATAGGTAACCATCGTCCCCATTAAGATTCGTAGGAATGTTGATGTTTCCGATGAAACGAGAGTGGCAATGGGGCGCCCCAAGCCTCCCTTGGTGACCACTAGATCATTGTTACTTAAAAGATCAGAGAGTTCTAGATATGAGACACCGACGTAATATACTGCTGGCAATCATGCCAAAAAACGGAATTAGGCTGCCAATGATCCACCAGTCATCGAGAGCAAAAGATGCTTTGCTCTTCCAACGTGCTACAAAGCGTAACAACACAGCGACACAGGCAATGACCCCGACAGCAATGCTTAAGCGAATCACCTGGGCGCCCTGTAGGTATTCTGCCATGACCTTGAAGAGTTTTGTGATCGCGTAATGCCGATATACGAAGTGAGCAAAGTACCAATACTATAGATGGAAGGAGTTTATTATACACATGTTGACTGAAAGCAGAGAATACGTCATCTTATGCGTTGAGCGACCCTTGGCCCCACCTTTACATATTTCGGCGTGTACACTACCTGGCATGTCCGATTCCTTCATTGTGCCTGGAGCTTTCATCACTGCATTTTTACCTAATAAGGTCTCAACCTTCGTGACTTGCCTCGGGCCTGGAATCGAAATATCGTGTTTAAGATCGACAGTAGGAAGAGTAAGCCCGAAGACCACGATCGAGATCATCCCACCCTTAAGGTCTGTGATCTGCAATAAGCAGTCGAACGATGTCGAGTAATTCGATGTCGTGTGGGTCAGATCATCATAGTTGTGGTAATCTTAAGCTCAAGCAGCGGAAACGTTTACCTAACGCACTAAGCGCTGTCATTTAGCCCTGTTAGCCATATCGGCTAGCCCTGTCGGCTATCTGCTAGCCCTGCACACACGAGTAATCTATAAACTTACTCTTATCTTCTAAATTTGTCGTTACTTGAACTTTTAGTTACATATTCTAGAGGACCAGCACTAGTTGACAGAGCTGGGTGACAGAACTGAGGTAGATGACAGAGCTGATGACAGAGTTACATATTCTAGATGACCAGCACTAGTTGACAGAGCTGGGTGACAAGGTAGGAGACAGAGCTGATGACAGAGTTACATATTCTAGATGACCAGCACTAGTTGACAGAGCGAGGTGACAGAACTAAGGTAGATGACAGAGCTGATGACAGAGTTACATATTCTAGATGACCAGAACTAGTTGACAGAGCGAGGTGACAGAACTAAGGTAGGTGACAGAACAGTTGAGGTTCCGTCCACATGTGATTGCTACCTGATGACCTTCAGTTTTGGTTTTCTACAACTAGGTGACAGAACTAGATGACATGTCACGGAAGTGCAAATGGCATAGTCAGCCTTCGAAGCGCGAAGCTTCTGAGCAGTCACATGTACAACATGTACAACTACGTTAACGGCCATGGCACGTACAGGGGGAATCGAACACCTGACCACCTCGGTGACGAGCCGAGGCCTGAATCATTCAGTAATAAGATCACTCGATTAACAGAGGCGGGCCAGTTGGTGCTACTATTTGTCAGTGGCCCCTTACGACTGGGCCCAAAGGCTGGTACCCGCTTGCTAGCTAGGCAAACGGCTCTCCATTTCATATATGATAGAAGAAATGAAACCACTACACCATTGTACTAGCGCCATTAGGAATCAAACCTACTATAATTAAGTACTCTCGGCAAACGCGAGCCAAACCACATGTCAGCGTCCCCGCAGACGGAGTGCCACCAATTCCTGTCCATACGCGACTGCGCCGCAGCTAGGATTCGAACCCCGAACTTCTCCCGCAGACGGACTTGAACTGAACATGGGTAATGGCGCTACCAAAGAAGAAACGGAACCACTACACCATTGTACTAGCGCCATGAGGAATAGAACGTACTCTCGTAACTGTCCCATGACATGACAGGGCTAATGAACAGAGCTACCTTTATTAACAGATCTAAGCTAGTTAACAGAGTTAGTTAACAGAACTAACACTCTGTCATCAGCTTTTATCATCTAAAATTTTCAGATTAAAGCCGCTGCATATGAGAAATAAGTGCATAACAGCATAAGTTAACTCTTAAGAGACTTCGTCTTTTCAAACATAGTGATACACTGTTTACAGGTCACATGAAACGTAGTTGCTTTATGTAATAACATTTTCTTGTCTACGACGATATAAGCCTTTCCCTCTTTGGGCCACCCTAGATCCCTCTCCCGAAGAAAGCACGCAGAGTTTCCTGTCTATGTAGTTGACTTTCCACTTTGCTGTTGTAACTTGGCCTGCTCTTTAGCCTTTTCTATTCTCTTCCTCTCCACCTGAATTCTCATCAATTCCTTCTGGTGTTGCATCTTTTGTTTCTTTGCTTCGACTTCCTGACGTTCAAGGTTTACCTGTTTGAGTTGTATGTCGGTGTTGCCTTCAATGACCTTTTGTAGGCATGAGTATAGCTCATCGTCTTGGTTGTCCACCGGTTTCGTGCACGTCAAAGCCGAAGTATCCGATTCGGCAGATTTTTTGAAGAAGTCAAGCCATTCAGTTACGTGATCCTGATCTTCTTCTTGGGCAGGCTGTTCGCACATCAAGAAGTCTTGAGACGATGTTGTACCAGCATATGACATATCATCAAAAGGATTTTTGTTGAAGGTCTCGAGCTCGACCTCATCTGGCCAGAATACCCCTTCCAATATTGTCAATACACGATTGCAAAGCAAGATGGTCTCATACCGTAGCTCTTCGAATTAGACGCTTGCTCATCTAGCATATCGAAATCTGCCATTTACCTCCGTGATCAGTGTCGTCCTAGACGTGCCTTTGAGCAGAGATGAACAATAGGATAACGGAATGAAACAATCAAAAATCAAATGGGGAATTAAGACCTGTCAGCAATGAATGTAATTAAGACCCGTCAGTAATAATGGTATAGTAGCATGATGGTAGTCCGGCTGATGGTTATATCTGGCGTTTCGATCTCTAATTTTACAAGGATAAAGCCTGCTGACACTCCTGCTGTTCTAGCTCCTAACGTGATACCTTCTACAGTCTTGGCGGCCCAAGCCCGAGAGTGGTTATCTCAAGTAGAGATCAAAGATTGCGGAAATTTCTCTTTCCTCTCTTTCTTGAGATTTGGCGGACAACTCCCATGCTCGAAATAAGGCAAATGCTCGTCGGCACTCATACGCATCATGGATGTTGCGCAAACGGCAGGAAATCAACAAATCTCGCCGAGACACGCCGTTATCATTCTCGGAGGCGACAATGTTGAGGTGTTTTTGAAAGTGAGTTTAAGGCAGCCATCGAAATTTTCTACTAGCATTGTGCATTTCATTAGAATAGAACTTGGCTGGAATAACTTCCGGTGCATTCGCGGAATAGACGTAAAGATAGTTCTCTCGAAGAGCTAGCAAGCATTTTCGACGAGGTAGTATCTTCTTCGAAGCAATATCCAACCAGTGCGCGAAACATAATGGATTGCGGCAGCGAAAATAGGACAATGGAAGGCGGATCGTAGCCGGATATTTGCGGGGCTCGCGCTCTGTCATTGGTGTGTGATACTCTGCTGGGAGGTCTCGAATATTATGGAGATTAGCTCCTGTAATGATGACCGTGCCACTGCGCCTTTCGTTGCCAGCGGTAAGATTTTCCGGTACTCAAGCGGTTAGGAATGGACGGTCAGCATATGCAGCACTACAACAACCTAGTTGTCTATCCGTCTTGTCAGCACGGTTTGCGGTGTTTGCTCAATATATCCCTATGCAGAGTATGATATGTGACGAAATATGCTCATTCTTGAACCTAACATCTATGAACAATAATGGCTTCTTACAAAGACTCTCAGATGAGAGGACTCATTCAGGGTCTGGCATCGGTGCATAGCAGAGCTGAGTCACATCTAAACCGCGTTCTCAAGGACTTGAGCACCCTCAGGCGAGATTTCGACACGAAGACTGAAGCACTGGAGAGCAAGAATGCATTGTTGGAGCTGAGGCTTCGAAATCTTACTCAGGATCACATCGGCTTCGAGGATATACACACGCAAGAGTTGGCAGATCTCAAGGCAAGGTTCATAGTTCTGGATGGAACCAACCAATCATTAGAGCAGCGGTTGGGGCTATCGGAAAAGCAAAACTGTGCGACCACACAGATTGGGAGCTCCGGCTCCGCTGCCAGTACAACCAAGCTCAGGCCCAAACGCAAGTGCTTTGGGCATGACAACAATCCACCGAGCTCCGATACCACTGGAAACCCAGCCAAGCCCAAACGCAAGTGCTTCGAGCATACTAAATCTTCACGTGGGACTTTTAGCATGACATTGAGAAGCCAGAAAAGACGGTAGGCGCTACAACGACCGCGCGGGTTCAAGAGGCTTCAGGCATGGTGGGCCATGCAGAGGACACGGCAATCAATGCCGCCGCAAGGAGGGGAGATTTCCGGGGATGCAAGCGTGGGAAGTAATGATACGTGATAGCAAGTACCTCAGATAGCGAACCAACGTGGTGCAAAGGCCTGCAGAGTGATTGTCCAGATCGTAAATCAGGAGAGCGCTTTCATTCATATAATTCCTTCGCACCAAGGGAAAAAATCCCTGGGGTAGATCTGACTGCACAACCTGTTGCTTCATCGGACGTCCTCAGTTGAAATATGCACAGGAGTGATTTAAATGTGCCGAAACGGAGAAAAGAGAAGAACGGGTATCGGCACCCGTGAACTAGGAACGTGAAACAAGGACGAGTCTGTCAGCAGTTATTCGTAATCACCTCTAGCGTCCTTTAGCTGTTTTTGTCAGCGACTGGGGGTTGAGAGCATGCTGAAACAAGGAAAGGAAGACTGAAACGCACTGCCATGGCGAATGTGTAGAACTTAAAGATGTAGGTTGCTCGCAGCACAAACGCTCTTGAAAACTCCAAGTAACAATCAGAAATGCCAGAGGAACCAACTAAAGAAGAGAAAAGGAGGGTACAGAACAGAGTTGCACAAAGGGCGTTTCGTGAGCGGAAGAGGCAAGCAAAGGACGGGACCCTTGAGCCTGTTATTAGACGAAGGAAAAGTAAAAGGGTGTCAAATCAGCGAGCCCGTGCATACTCAAACGAAGGGACAGACTCTACCTTCATAAGCTCCCCCCTCGAGATATTATCGTCCGATCCTGCGTCAGTCTCTTCTCCAAAACTTTCTGCATCTTCATTCGAGATCCATTCTTCGCAGAAGGAATTGAAGTCTCAGCAAGTTCATGTTCAGGGTCAACCCACCATTGCGGGCACAGCAAACCACGAAACACAAAAGTTTCCTCAAGTCTCAGTCCCAAATATATCGAACAATGGGTCACCGAACAGCTCGGTCTACGAACAACCTTCCGGCAATTCTTTAATGCAGCAGTCCAGCGATTTATTCGACCCCGGCTGTATCAAAGGTGCTTTAGTTCCACCCCAGAGCGGCTCCCCATACGGTTTCCAAGTAGCGGACTATCCTCCGAGTACACCCCCTGTACAGCGACAATCCAGTGATCCGGTCTTCAGAATGTTATCCCAGGTGATAGCGAGCAGACATGAGGTTCGTCTGGCTGGTATTCGCTTACAGGAGGAGAAGATCAACCTGAGCGTCGCAGAGAGTAAATTCTCGGTGGATGTGGAGCATTTCCACCTGGAGTGCGCAGAACTCGAGTGATGGTGTTGTCCCTAAAGAGTCGCCTTTCCCGTCCCTTTGCAACGGTCCGCTGCAGCTTGGGGAGGCCGGTGATACAATCAGGCTTGGACGCATGTTTAGTTGTTAGGAAAGTCTCTCTTTGACACGCGACGAATCTCGTCCCATTCTTTCAGAGCATGAATTGGTCTCAAACGATGGATGAACACATATAATTACAGACGTTAAGGGGAAGACCACCTCAGCATGAGGTGGTAAACGAGTATGTAACTAGTGAATAATAATCACCAGTCTTACCCACAAACTCCGTTCACTCATTGCTCGCTTCGTATATGCTTCACTCACTGCTTAATCCAATGCTCCATTCGCTGTTTCAATCACTGCTTGGTTCAATATGAAATATGGTAGGTCTTGGCATGGGATTTGGTGCATTGATATTGGTGGGGCCGTCCCAAGGATAGACTGCAATTGGCGTAGCCTCATCATATTTAATACGTGGTAAGAAGGTTCAATTGGGGTGGAAGCAAGAAAAGGGTTTCTAGGAAAGACTTCTGGGGAGATGACTTATTAAGTTCTTCTCCAGGTTTTCGTAGATAAAGTAAGAGAATGGGTCATAAGTCATGCATAGAGGCGGAAGGTTTTGTTCATTTTGGCTCTGCGCCACAGTAGCAAATTACAACCGAGAAATAAGGTTGCACAACTGCAAAATAGACAAAACCTTTCGCCTCTATACATGACTTATAACCCAATCCCTTACGATAAAGGTACAGAGAACAGATAAAGAGTTTTGGCAATGATGCTGAGGTCGAAGTAGACGAAGGACGTTTGAGCAGATGGTCGAGTATACAAGCAGGTGCTTGAGCAGGTGGTTGAGTAGGTGGTGGTGGTGAAGATGGAGGAGGTGGAGGAGGCGGAGACGCGGACGTGGACGTGGACGTGGACGTGGGTCGGGGAGCTTATACTTGATGGTGGGAGGAGAGGTGGACTTCCCGCCCCGATTCCGATCCACTGTAGCAACCCAGCCGTTCCCAAATGGTATTGAACTCCACTCAAATTAAGAAACCGCGAGCTCGCGTTACTGAAAGAGCCTGGAGGAATAAGTAGCTAGTTCAACTTGGTAGTAAACCTATCTGGTTGTCATTATAGTAGATCATGCGTGTTTGGGTAGATTTGGTGTGGTGGGGATGTGCTTACTTGACATTCCGCACTCATTAATGTAGAGGCACGGCTCTAAGACCGCCTATGGAATCGACAGCATGAGTTTCGAGGAAGAGCAGTCTACATATAACAGAGTAGAAGGAACTTGGTGATGAGTTGAGAACCATCCGGGGATGCTGGATCTCGAGTCGTCCTCGGTTTCAACTTCGCAAAGTCTCACGGGTTACCTGATGGCAGCCCTTGTGTTTAATAATTCGCATGATCCGATGGATGCCGTAACGGCCCAGTGCAGTACCGTCTCATCCAGTAATACGATGTTTGTCTCTTGGCGGGGAAGGTAGGGTGACTGATTACGTGTTTTTGTTCCAATTTTGCGACATTGGTCCAATTTGTTACCGGTTTGGCGGCCGAAACAGTGGGCCAACTCCGGCCTTGGGAAGAAGAGCTGGTGGATGGACGTGTTGGATTTTGATCTCGGTGTTGAGGATAATGGGGTTGATATCGTCGCATCATCTGGAAAAACTTTAGTTATCCGCAAGTGTAATGGAAGCCTTCAGTACTGGGAAGCAGCAAGGGAGTGTAAGCAAAGGCGAGCTTGTGATCGAAAATCTCTTTACGAGTATGATGATAGTAAGTTATGCCAACAAAGCTGACAAAACTAGCGGGCACGCCAAAGAGACACAGAGTGGGCATTCAGAGTATATTAGTCGTGAGATTTGCACTCTTAAACAATCATTTTTCATCCTAGATAACACCAGAGATTTTTCAGTACTATTCGTCATGCTCTTAGCCTTTCTTAAAGTAATCAGCCTGACGTTCCTCGCTGGCCCAGCTGCGTTTGCTGAACCGGAACACACAGCTGCCGCTACATCTACTGAACAGGAACACAATGTGCATAATCGAGACTGGTCGACAACCTCCTATTCAGGCCCAGACAGGTAAACACCAAACAGTCGGCTGTCGATATCTCTGAGCTGATTTAAAATTTGCCGTGAACAGTTCTCTTATCACCGTCTACGCTGTTTCGAGCTTCAGTGTTACTACCACAGAAACTGAGAGCAACAGTTCGTCCACTCAAACCATCACTTACACATACTCGGATGAAGTGGCTTCCTATTTGACAACACTTACCGTAACCCCTTCGCCCACACCCGTCGCTCCATATTCACAAGGTAATTGTAACCTTCATCTCACGCAATGGACCGACGCCAGTGCTATCCAAAAACCTTACACGTTCGAGGTGACAATGTGGGACAACAACAAAGAACATAAGATCGGCTACACCAAGGTAGCCGGCTTTGCAGACGGCGACTCGTTAAGTGTGGAAAGCAAGCTCGAAGACAAATTGGTCGTGACGCAAATCAATCCGCCTGATCAACGTCAGTCTGAATACCTTCAGTTCGTTCTTGGCGCACAGAAGTGGGCCAGCACCGACAAGCTCGATCAACGTACTCCTGGCTGCCACCTTGAAGGTTGGGACAGCAGCAATAATCCATCTGCAAGCCTTTGACTTCCTACTATATTTCCATCAATATACTCACGGTCGGTGGCTAGTATCGTCAGATGGACTGTGTATACATTTGCGTCTGAGGTGGCGGCAAAGCATCCGACGGATCATAGATGTTTGTTTACTTCAGAAGTACCTGGCATCTGTCAGCGACTTCTGTTACACTGCTTTATTGAACATTAATGTAACATTAACCATCTGACATTTTCAAATAAGGGGTAATGACTTCTTAGATTTGTTACTACAGTTCTGGGATCGTCATCAGCATGAAATTTCTAATCAATAATACTGGCTTCGCCTATCCTACTTACCGGATTTAGAGCTATTTGAGCAACATGCTTACATAGGAACCATTTTGTGGACAATATGATCATGGCTTACTATGGAGGATCTGACTGTGGATTATTGGGACAATCGAGGCGCGGGCAATGCAAAACGCTTAGGCGTAACGACTCAATGATGTCAACGTATCTTGGCAAAGGAGGATTCTACTCCAGAGGGGAAAACCGAAGAAAAGTCTGACGTGAGCATTAGATTGCTACTCTTCATGGGGCTAATGATGCTCGTCGCAAGGCGGCGAGGTACTCTTCAGCTTCGGGGAAGAATTCTGGATCAGGAAAGGAACAATCTCAATTACGGCTGCCGTTTCCTTCTTGCCTAAGAATTGAGCTTTTAAAGTTCACAATTTTGAACCAACTTCTGCTCCAGTCTCAAATTCTCAGCCTGCTTCTCTGCAAGCTTTTGGTCCATCTCTTTTTTCTCCTCCTTCGAATTTTCAAGTTTCTTCTCTAGCCATTCGATCAACGAATCCTTCACTTGTATGCCTTCCCTCATCTGCTTTGCCTGTCGTTCCAAGTCCCAATTCTCCCTCAAGATATTGCCAGGGTTGAAATTTTCTGGTATAGTTGATTCTGTCTCGGTATATCTAGCGGCTAGGAATGCGTCGACCATATCCGCCAGTCTTGAGGTCGTGTCACGTTCGCGCTCGAGATTTCCCTCTGTCTCTATATGGCTCTTGAATTCGTTCTTGAGATCGTTCTTTGCTATCGCACATTCCAGCCGTTCGCTGGTCAACCGAGCTTTATAGTCATCTAGCTCATTAATCCATTCAGCCCGTTCAGCGGCAACCCATCTAAGAGTCTCGACGTTGTTGTCGTACCGCCGCTGGATTTCGGAATTGAGAACGTCTCGGCGCCAATTGTCCGTGATCAGTCGAGAATTGTAAAGGTTCGCTTCGTCGAGCCGGCTTTGAAGCTTGATTAGGGATGACCACTGGTAATGACATGTATTGCATCCCACAACTGCTGGAGCATCACCCTGACGATGTTAATCTTAAGGGGTCAATGTGCGACAAAGAAAACCTACGATGTCTCCTGTGGTGTGCGACATTAGTAGTGTAGATGATTACAAGCGGAGGAGACGAAAAGTAAGCGAAGAAACGATTTGAAAAGGGGAGAGCAGGCGGTTTTTATATTCGTTGATCTGTACTTGAAGCATCTTGTTTCAGCTGAATTACGGATCTGTTTTATCATCTGAATATATGTGGGATCGTGTTGTCTAATGTTCCATCACTACTAACGTGATGGATTTGGCCCACCCGACTTCATAGGAAAGATCATATGTCTGAAGTCTCATTGTCTTGCACCTGCTTGCTCATCCGCAATGTCTCCTGCACTTCCTCTCGCTGCTACGATCGTTCGAGAAGATACAATATAAGCCCAGCAGCAGGACGGTGTCCTACCATGCATGACCAGCTTACCAGGACCGTATTGGAGAAATCAAGAAAGCGCTACGTCTGCTGACAACACTATGGCTTGATACATCATCGTTGCCTTCCCTTCAATCGAACCAATCATGCAGCCCTCCTCTCTCCCTCCCCCCTCAATATCAATGAATCAAGCTAGCTGACATATGCATGGTCTATCACGCCGGATGCTATTTCACGCTAGCTGACAATGTCATGCACAGCTCGTCAGTTTTCTGAGATACGCTGTTTCATATCGTATGGTACTTATGGTTAACAAAACCGAGCGTTCTTAATATGGTCAACCTAAGCAGTGAAAGATCAATCTTTCAAGCCTCATGGGGCTGGTAGGGCAATTCGGAAAACAATGTTGAAAAGCAAGCTTGAAAGTCTTGTCAATGAGGCGCGAAGGCTTTGTCAATGAAATGCAACAGACTTCTTCAGTTTGTTGAATTGCAGGTCTTAAATCGATGTTTGGTACAGAACATATCCACGATTAGCGCCGGATATGGATTGCTGACCTTAGTGAATGAAGTGATTACCCCGTGTGGCCCATTCGTAATCGCGCGCTAGTAACCCTGGTAGTTGATACCTACTCTAGGTACCTATGTAGTCCCTGTTGCTATTGCTAAAACACACTAAATTAGCCGATAGCCCTATCTGGCCCTCTGTAATGGAAAGGCGCAGGTGCAGAATTAGGTTCCTTTGCTGCAACCTAAAAGCAACGCTTGGCTAACATCTTACTTAGCAAGATACCTTCGATCATGAGGCCGCAGCATGCCCCGACTTTGTAAAGGAAAAAAGGAAAAAAGTGGCGCGTTGTTCTGGCATAATCTGGCGGGGTCTACAGTACTCGTTGGGTGTGGAGGATCTTGCTAACTATCAATATATATTCATTCTGTGTCTGCTTAACATGGCTCTCCCATTTTGCGGAGTGCAACCTCATTATATATGGCGACAGTCATGTTCGCCTCTGTTATACCGCCATACCTGTGGGCTGCAAAAGCGAGGCGTATGAACAAGAGCTCAAGGCTTATTGACTTGGCTGAGTAAGGACGGTAAGTGCTTTGGTCCGTTCGGTATTGAGGTAATGAAAAGCTAGAATCCCAGAACTGTGAGAGTATAAGACCGCATCCTTGTCCTGTAACAGGACATGTTGTAATTAAAGGCATGCCTGCGCTAGACCAAGCGGGAGCTTTGAGAAACATTTACATTTATCTCAGAACAGGGATGGGGTGTTGGCGGACGAGGTCATTTGGGGCATTTTGGTATTTTCTCCACACCATGCTTCCATGATTATGAAGCTTTGCTTAGGAATGTCATCGGCTGCAACCTAGCTTCGTATCTCAGGTTCATGTTGATTTTCACATTAATAGCATATTTTATTAGATAGCGCTTATGTGTTTGACGAAAAGGTGGTGAACATGAATGTTAGGATATTGTCTGGTCCTGATGATTCTCAAAAAACGATAACGGTCATTGTGTTCATAGTGACCTCTGCTTGTCGCTCTGCTCATAGACAATGGTCAATGACTTCAGCTGATGAATGTATGATCAATCCTGAGATTGACAGTTACAACTGAATTTTAGACAGAGACCCTGGTCATGGTGATCTCTTCTTGTTGCTTGTTGATAGAAATGGGCAGAGATCAAAGCCTCTTGTTTTATTCAATCGAATGGACTGAACAGTTGATTGGAATGATCTTAATTTGCAGTTAATCCTTGCAGATGAAAAGCTGTGACATGAGCCGAAATTTACGGTGAATGAGAAGGACTGCGATTATCTTCGGAGTTGTACTAGTTTATACATCACAAGTGAAACTCAGTTCTGTGCAATATTACCCATAGATCACAAAGAATACAGTCGACAGCCTTCAAAGTCAATGTGTCAACAGGGTCTTTGAGCCTCTGGAATCGTTGCTGAAAGTTTCGATCCTTCTTCAAAACATCGATCATGCATACAAACAATGATGCTGTTGTAAACGTCCCTGGAATAACACCAGTCCACTCATGACTGAGTGTAATAATGCCAAATGTAAACTTGGATGGTATTATAAGGAATGTGTCAAACTCAATGAAGCCGTGCCTGGAAACAGCATGCTTGACCAGAAGCGGACGCAATACTGAAAACATTCCATGAGATTGCTCTCAACCTTGATATAGTTAAGTACGCCGCATATACTATACATCGAAAGGGGATTTATGAAAAAAGAATATTTGAAATTTCGAGATACTGGGTTCTGTCAAAACACAAGCCACAAAAACTCATCATGGCCGGTTCTCGAGAATGGCAGACTGTATATCACCCGACAGCTGTAGATGAGAATACCGAAAGTAGCTCTAGTGATGACGAGAATTAAAACATGTTTGTTAAACCATTATTATTTGCATCTCTATCTCGTTTTTAGTATCCAAAAAAGTTAAATTTGGATATTTAGTTGGAACGTACATTTCCTCGTCCTAGATGTATGTTCTCATTTCACCCGCTTCTACCTCCGAGATGTTTAATATTAACAGTAATGAAGCTTGAACTACGTCGCCCCGAATTGACTTTATAAAGGAAGTTCAGCTCAAAAGGTGTCTGAATTCTGCGGGTACCTATGTGTACATTGGCGGGAGCTACTTGAAACTTGACTAGTAGCGGAAGGCCAGTACTTAGGGTACAGCTTGCATGGGATGGCGCCGTCACTGCTGGAGTGATTTAAAAGTCTTGGGTATATACCTAGTGGTTGTCCTGCCATGGTGAAGCCTTATTCAGCTCCTGCGGACCGGTTGAAGGGAGTGATCTATCGATCAAGGACGGGCTGCAAAAAGGTTGAAACCCTGTCTGCTACGGATCTCTTCCGTCTTATCACTGGTGGGATCAGTGAAAGAGCTAGGGACGTTGGAGAACCTGGGACGTCTGGCAATGGCTTTAACTTAGTTCCTCGATACGGGCGTTACAGTGTATGCTGGCGTCATCCATTATGATCACACTTCGAGCTACTAGAAAGGCGTTGCGGTCAATAACTCGTCCGATATCCATCACAAGAAAGCTTCGCCGTTGAACCAGCCCTCAAGAATACCAGTGCAGGGCAGATAACCATCGGTCATATACACTGGAAGAACACTCCAGGAATGCCCTCGCCTCATATCGGCATGATATCGAACTGGTTCACCGATTGGTGCATATGCACGATGACGCCAACCCGTAGTCTCTCGTTGAAGAGGGTCTCGTCAACGAAGACAAGCTGCTCGGCTGTCAGATGAAGCAGCTCGGCAATCCAGTTCAACCGTAGCTCATCGTTCCCTTCTTTTCACTCCAGCGCCAGAATCCTGGATATCGTGAAACCCCACTCTTCCCACAAAAACCAGACCATCTCTTTCTGCATAGCCCATGGTTATTGCTTCAAATAAGCTATAAGGGAGTCCTCAGCGGCCGGACAGACCTTTCGGGCGGCTCCCTTCGGACGAAATCGGGGCTTTAAGGGAGACTGATACGGTGACAGTGAACCTCCTTGGCGATGGCTTGAGGCGTCCAGTGTAGAAGCAGGAGACGTAGTATCTTCGAGCGAAGGGCCGGAGCCAGTGGACCAGTCATAGCTGCTTAGAAGGTAAGTCAGTAGTTGAAGAACATTTGAATAGCTTTGTATTAATTCTGATTTGAATCAGGCTTTCTGGTTGCCTCAGTTCTCAGTCGTGTCACTAACCCCGAACGGGGTTAGCCGGTGCTTACTACGCACGCACACCATATGGAGCACTAGATAGGTCGCATATGGAGTACTACATATGAAGCATTGGGTAGAGCGCATATGAAGCATCGGATATGCTACATATGGAGCACTCGATAGGTCACATATCGGGCACTGGATATACTACATATGAAGCACTGGATAGGTTGCATATGAAGCACTGAATATATCACATACGAAGCATTGAATATACTACATATGAAGCACTGAAGGGGGCAGTAAGATTGATTCAACAGCTCTAGTTCTTATTTTACACTTTTTGAAGATTTGCCACTAAATTTGGTGAGGCTCTCGGCAAATCCTAAAAAACGATACAGGTTTCGCATATGACGATATCTAGAATTGTCCCCGTGTAAGGCTGAGGTTTGTATAGCTTCAAAAATGAAGCTTGGGGGTGTTTTGGGGGTGTGGGGATGGTATCTAGATATTTGCTCTATTTGCACCAAATTCGGGGCTGATTTGCGTGTTTTCCCCGCCAAATTCGCTAAAACCCGAAAACGGAACCAGACTTTTGCATATGTACAGCGATACTGTTGTTCCTCACAATCATATTAGCAACACCCTGAATCTGCTGACAGGGTAAGTCGGCCTTATGCACAGTCACAACGTAGGGCTGGCTAACACACTCAAGTCCCTCAAGCTAGAGCGAGATTCCAAGCCAATCAACCAGAGCACATTACCAGACTTTCTTTTGTTCTTCACATCGTACTTGAATTCACTTTTCCGCATTACAATCATCAAGTAATCATGTCTTTGTCAACATCATCTTCTATCTTCTCCAACATCATATCTCCTTCATCAAACATTAAGATGGGTCTTGAACGTATGTCGAGTTTCTTCAAGAGAAGCAAAACTCAAAGAAATTCAACCATCACCTCCAACCAGACATCGGCAAAAATGTTCAACCCAAAGCCAAATCCACTTCCCGCCTTTACCAACCCCTCGCCCTCAACCCGCCGCCCCAGCGGGCCAACCAACCCCTTTTCCACCAACCCAGCAGAACCTCCTCCCTCATACTCACCGCCCGCGGACGACACCCCCATAACCGGCGCCATGTCCACCACAGCCGACAACCCCTACGCCTTTCTCTCCACCTTCGACACCGTTTTCCTAATCGATGACTCGGGTTCCATGACCGGCCGCTCCTGGAAAGAAACCGCGCAAGCGCTCAAAGCCATCACGCCCATCTGCACCACCCACGACGCCGACGGCATCGACATCTACTTCCTCAACGAAAAAGACAGCAGCGAGTACAAAAACATCACCCGCGCCGCCGATGTTGACGCCATCTTTCACTCCGTTCGCGCCCGTGGCGGCACTCCGACCGGCTCCCGCCTCAACGCCGTCCTGAAACCCTACCTCGCCGTCCTCGAGCGCAAAGGCGCCGACAACGTCAAGCCTCTCAACATCATCGTCATCACCGACGGCGTCGCGTCCGCCGACGTTGAGAGCGTCATCATCGCCGCGGCCAAGAAGCTTGACCGCTGCGATGCGCCCGCGTGGCAAGTTGGCGTTCAGTTCTTCCAGGTTGGGGAGGAACGGGGTGCGGCGGAAGCGTTGCGGGAATTGGACGATGGATTGGCGGAGATGGGCGCTGGGAGGGATATTGTGAATACGGTGCCATGGAAAGGGGAGAGTGGGAAGGATTTGAGTGCGGATGTGGTGCTGAAGACCGTGTTGGGAGCGGTGAATCGCCGGTTGGATCGGAAAAGGGTTGGTCTTGATGGGCGGCATTGATTGGGGGTTGAAGCTGGAAAAGGGTGGTGGTTTTTAACTTTCTCCTTCTCGGCAAGCAAACGAGTTCCCTGATAGATACAGTTCTAGCCTGCCACCCAAGAGCAAAACACTACATACCTATCTTTCACCTTCCCTACTTACCAAACCACCACTTTCTCCCAACCCACTCCAGCACATTTCTTTCCATCAACACACCACCTCCCTCCTTACCTTCTTACAAAACAGAAGTTAGGCACGATGATCAGCAATGAACAGAACATTTTCATTCTAACCCAACCTT
>JAABUO010001970.1_pt1 | contig 25681 bp, 31 predicted proteins | sample 5559291 | NCBI WGS metagenome assembly JAABUO01 (sample SAMN10711878, study PRJNA513372) | rock metagenome | isolation source: Antarctica rocks | place: Antarctica: Victoria Land, Finger Mt sud
ACCTGCCAACTGAAACGCGTCAAGGCTGCTGCTGTAAGATTCCTCATTCACTCGTTCTTTGATTCATCCAATTCATTCCTTCATTCATTCCTTCACTCATTCCTTCATTCATTCCTTCATTCATTCCTTCATTCATTCATTCATTCATTCATTCATTCATTCATTCATTCATTCATTCATTCATGCAAAAGCCAAGTGTCTTCCCCAGGGGTCAGGTATGTACAGCCCTGGGTAGCTCCCTGGATTCTATGCTGCTGTGCTATCGGAGTGAGTGCTAATCTTGTCTATGTAGTCAATACACATTTGGTATGCCTCCTCATCTGAGTTCACTCTCACCTAAATGCATGCAAAGATGGCTGGGCTGTGCCCAGTGCAAGCAATAGGAGATGAAGCATTGCTGAGCTGATGAACATCATTGAGGTGGAGATGCAGTGACATGTAATGAGTTTTGTTAGGGATTTGGACTGCTGCAATGGCTTCATGCCGTGCAGTGTTATGACCTTTGCTGTTTGGAGATCTTTCTGACGGCACAATTCTGCATGGTGTCAGCCAAATGGCAAGCTTGCGTCTTTCTCACACAGTGACTTACATGCTACATGTCTTGTGGACATGCATATTGTCATGCTTGTATGTGTATGTGGGGTGTGTTTGTTCTGGCCTGGTTTTGCTGTCAGCCATACTTGGGGTCATTGCAGTGCAAATGATCAGGACCCATCAGCAGTCATGTACCTTTGCCACAGATGACTTGTCCCCACCACCACTGAACACTCACATGGCTGTAGTTCGCTCTTTCAGATTAGCAGTCAACACCCTTTTGAACAGCCCCACCACCATTGAACACTCACTTGGCTGTGGTGTTGCTCCCTCAAATTAGCAGTCAACACCTTTTTGAACAGAAGGTGCTGCATTTCTCAAGGTGCAATTGTACCATATGCATCACCAACAATTGTCGTGTGCCGTTACCCACTGGTTGCATTGCCCAACTTGCCCATGACTGGAGTATCATGGTGTTGACAGGTGCGAGTGGATCTGCGGTATGTCTGCAATCACCTCATCAAGTGGCGACTGCTGAACAAGGAGTTCAGCCTGCCAGATCTTGCATACATGTGCGTCTTTGCTAAGCAGACAAGCGATCAGCCAAGCCAGTTTGTCTTGCAGCCACACCCGATAGACTTAGACTATGAGTAAGTTTCTGCCATGTGGATCCACAAGCTCAAACCTGCTAGGTGTGTTGCGATAGTCTGTTCAGAGTGTGATGTGTCGCATGTGAAAGTTGGCTTAGTCTGCCATGCTGTGCAATTCTCTGCTTCTGCATGTCAGCATTTGTGATGTCATTTCGTCTGTGTTGACATGGAGCAGGTCCTACATGTCGCATTTCCAAACCTTGCAGGAGCAACTGTTGTGCTCAAAGTACAGCATAAGTATGCATACAGAGCGGCTCGACATGCATGCTCAGAGCGTCACATGGACGTCTTTGAGGGGCCTAATTGAAGGCAGTATGTTGACTTGGATGCCACTGTTCTGCAGTGACTTTGAGCGGCTGTTGTTTGCTGTGACTCACAACTTGCACCAACAGAGGAAGAGGAAGGAGCCGTTGGAGGAGTATCTGGGGGAGATTATGGATTTTGTGTACAGAAAGGCAGGTGTGCTGCAGGAAGCTGGTATGCGAGATGAGTGATAGGGGCCCCATAGCAGTTGTGCTGTCCTGTTTGAATTGTCTGGTGTGAAATGTTCCTGTCTAGACATCTGTACACTTTCATGCCTGCTGCCACACTCTCAAGACATGCAGCCATTTTCATACTGGAGGGCCATTGTAAGTATCTGCCTTTCAAGCGTGGCACTTAGGCTGTCTTCACAAGCTATGGCCATCTTTTGAGGGGCGACGATGACCATTCATGACATGTGCTCAAAAACAGCTGTGGAGATGAAGAGACAACTCTGCTTACAGGTTGTTAGATGCTCATATACCAATTTGTTAAGTCTTGAAAACAGGCTGCAAAGACTTGCTTGCCAAGATGAGGTCTGAAAAGTTTACCATTGAATGGTCAAAATATGAATGTGTACAATACAATACAAGCATTGCTTTTGATTGACCCAGGTCAAATGCCTTGAGCAACATCCACAAGCTGCTGCTGCCACTGTTCGAAGCATGTGACAGGTCGCTCTAAGACTGACACAGCAAATTGCAAAAATTGTCTGGTAAGAGTGCGCAGAAGGGCAGCCTTTCACGCAGCTGCTTTCTTTGCAACTTGAGGCCCAATGTTCTTGCCCACAATCTTAGCAGGAGTGATTTCAAGAACATTGCCTGCCTTTCCTGGTACGGCACCTTTGACTACAATAGCGCCAATGTCTGGGCGCACCTTCAGAATCTGCACAGCAGGATGGTAAACATGTGAAAACTACCCATGCCTGTGTGAATTTGCACAGGCACGCCTTGAGAAAGCTTGCAGCATTGCCTATCAAGACATGCTGCAGATGGTGACACACTCATGTGGTATTGGGACAGGCATCAATACTCCATTGATTTAAGCATATTGTTAGACCAAAGGCCCGCTGCACATTGCAGCTGTTTCAATTGAACAGTATGGCAAGATGGTCAGCTGCAAGTGTGCCGCAATCCAAAAAAGAAACATGCTGTAAACAGGCAGCATTTTTGGATTACTTGGAATTGCATGAGAATGAACAACAGACACTTCAAATGCACAGGGGCCTTCTCAAAATGGGTCGGCACAGTTCGTTTTGTCCCCATCAGCAATCAATGAAGTACATGTAGCAGACTGCACACACATGAGTCACAGATGTCTGCCTAATGACAAGGGCCTGCAAAAAGCTTACCTCCAGTTTCCTGATCTTGACCCTCTCTGCGCCCATGTGACCAGCCATCTTAAGTCCAGGAAGCACTCTGCTAGGCGTGGCGGACATTCCAATGGACCCGTGCTGCCTCTTGGATTTGGAACCGTGAGTCATCAAACCTCTGTGGTGGTTCCATCGCTTGATTGTGCCTGACAAATAAAACCCAAAAGACTCAATTACGGTACAGTCCACACGGGCATGGCGCATCACACTTAGGTCGAAATTTCTGGCATTGCAGTGCAGTGCAGTGACAATTTTGTTTTGACTCTGTTGCTGAATACAAACAGTCAGCTGAGGTAGGTGCAGAGACACCATGTGATGCAGCTTGCGTCAACAGACTGCGTGGAGCTTTGCCACTCAGGCTCTGCAGTCAGCCAACTTACAAGGCGCAGGTTGTCTGCCATGCAGGACAGAGGTATTCACTTGTATGATAAACTTGACAATCTATGCACTCAAAGGGTGTTGAGCTGTCGCTTGAGTGCAGAGGCAGCAATGGCTGCTGCAGCTGTGTGCAGGCTGTGTGCTTGTGATTCTTTGCGCTCTGCCTATTGCAAGAGACCAGGCCAAATCTGCCAGGCAGCACACATGCAAAGTGAGTGGTGCCAGTGATGAAACACTACATGCCTGCTTCAGCTGTATGAACTGGATCTGCTGTAGTGTCAGGCATTGAGCAGCTGTGATGTAGATATCTGTAATGGCTCATGGGTGGACAGTATGTTGTCAGAACATTTGCCAGCTGCACATGATGCACGTCAGCATAGTGACTGCTTGATACCTTGGAAGCCCTTTCCTATACTGGTGCCAGCAACATCAACCAGATCGCCAACCTTGAACAAGTCCTCCACATTCAGGGCCTGACCAGGCTCATATCCTGAGACGTCAGGAATCTGCGGCAAAGTATGAAATGGCTTTTGTAAGACAGGGGTGGCAATTGTAGTGCGCACTGCATAATGCATCTGATCACGCAAGCTTTGCCAGGCAGCACTGACAAAATGTGGATGCAGAGCTGCAGATGCAGCCTGGTGCAGGTTAGCGTGTTGCACACTATGCAATAGTTGATCTGCTGACCTTGAACTCTCGCAGGTGTCGCATAGCTTTTGCTCCAGCCTTTTTACAGTGACCAGCCTCGGGTCTGGTCACTTTTCTGTCAGCGCATTCCTGGTAACCGAGTTGTACTGAGTTGTAGCCAGACTTCTCCTCAGTGTGCACTTGTGTGACGACATTGCCTTCTTCTAGTGCTATGACGGTGGCCGGCAAGGCAAGACCTTCCGGCGTGAAGATCTGCGTCATACCGGCTTTGGTGCCGAACATGCCCATTCCTGCCTCGCCCGATCGAGCATGCACAGTCAGGCTATGTGGCCTCTGAGGGTGAAGTTGCTGCCTTGCTGCTTGGCGGGGGGTGGACATCCTGCATCCCGCAAATTGGGTGTGCAGTTTATGCATATGGCACGCATGACTGTGGAGTGTGGTCATATTGATGTTTCGTGCGTGCTCCACAGCACGATGAAGCAGTTCAGCCAGGCCGCAGAAGATGAGGCTTTCGTGAAACCCTATTAAACTGTGCGTGACCCTAAAACTTGCAGCGCCACAGTAACAGCGAATTTACTGCTGTGCAAAGCTGCTTGAAGGCTCAAGACCCGAAGGCTCAACACAAGGTGTTTGGATCAGATTTGCGTCCGAGACTTGTTTGTACGTCCAGCTGGCTTGGCTTGCCCTGACAAGTTAGCGAGCATCATCAGATAAAGCTGTCTGCACAAGAATGTGCATAACCATCCAATCATTTACATATGCATGCCAGGCAATATGCCTAGACAGCAGAAAATCGACCATGACAGTGTGCATTACGAGTCATGCAGCAACACAGCACTGACAGACCCAGCTGACGCCAACAGAAAGGGAGTCGACTAAGGTACGCCATCTGCAGCCTGATCAGTAATGGCTCAAACGTTGGCAAAATGCTAATAGTGTGTGAAAATTGTGTGCCTAGCAAAGGCCTGCATGGATTTGCTGGCCTATAAACAAATCAGTGTACAACAAGAAGTCTCAGCATGGCGATACAGCAATGTAGCTATGACCTGCTCAGGCTGCCAAATGCTTTTGCAGAAAAGAAACACATCAGCTGAGCAAACAGAGCTAGCTAGCTTTTCAACAGGGTATGACTTATAAGCATCAATGTTTGCAATACACAACAGCTCCTGTGCTACTAGGCAGACACTACAAGAGCCCAATATAGAGCTGAGAGTGATTGGGCTGCTGAGACAAGCAGTGGTTTCAACTTCTGTGAAGATGAACAATCCGTGTCCACATCTGCCTTGACCAGTTCATGAAAGACGGGCTGAGCAAAATAGTTGCATTCGCAACATCTCACAGCAGTGCTGCGAAGAGTCCGAGAGAACTTTTGTGTCATTCTTGAGGAAGGAAGGCCCAAAATTATTGACCAGCAGTAAAGAAGCCATCACAGTCTCAGCATTGACAACTTGCATTGATGATGCTGCGATCAGTGCTCTGGAAACCAGCTGCTACAGTCAGGCTGCCAAAAGAAGAGGAACGGGATGTCTGATGCCAGCCAGCATGCGCTCCGCGCTGTACGGCTGCAAGCCTAGCCCGCTGGGAGTCAGAACAAGATCTCTGAAGTTGGTCAGATATTCCTGCAAAAGCAGCATATTGTTCACAGGGAGCTACTCAACGTAGCAAATCTGTGAACTTAGGGGACACCTGTGTTTCTTGTTTCTTGATGCACAGCGCAATTTAGCATATCAAGCGTGTGTAGCAGATGCAGGAGTCTGCAGGCTTGCCTGATAACAGGGCTGTGATGGTAAGTCAAAAGTCAAAGATACCTTACAGACCATAACCCACTGGAACAAGCAGGGACTGGAGATTGCGCACAGCAAGATAGTACTGAGAAAGGATTGGGGTCAGCAGGATGCCATGCATGGTCATGACGTCTGTGTGAAGCTTTAGTACCTTCATGTCCCAGCAGTCCAGACACTCTAAGTGATACACTTGCCGGCGCTCAGGTCTACTCAAAACTGCATTACAAGACCAAAAGTGTAAGATCCAGGATACAACAGACTAGGGCACACACAGATGCTCTCAGAATCATGCTGCAGACCCCAGACTGCATACTGCAGAGACACTTGCCTGAGTAGGCTTGCTGGATGGCCTGAAATTTGTCCTGAGCAACTCGCCTATCGCAGTGAGGATTTCGGTCGGGATGCCACACCTACAGACACGAAGAACAAGGCTGATTTGATGCAGATGAACAGTTCAAGCTCTGCTTGCATAAAGAGGTAAAGTTATACCAAGGCTAATCGCTTATATGCCACACGTATATCCTCTTGAGAAGCCTGTACAGCAGTCAGTATGTTAGCAATTGTCGCACCCCTTGCATGTTACCTTGCAGAGAACACTAAGAAGCTCCAAAGGATCCAGAGACGGCAAGTTTTCTGACAGAACCACCTACCAGAAATGACAAGCCTAGAAGCTCGTAGTGCGTCTGCTGCCTGAACGAGGACATGCGCTGCATACTGCATGCTTCAGCAGAAACCTTCCAGACACAGCATGACTTCACAGGGGCGTTTTGGGCGGTCAGGTGGCACGATAGGTAGTGCACCCGCATCACTCGAGTCAGGTGTCAATTTGCTTCTTTCGTCTCCGATGGGAATCTAAAACACAATATGGTTGAACAAAGTTGCACCTGCGCAATATGCGAAACAAAGCAGTGGCGTGCACGAAGACACGGTCATACGTGATGCGAATGCAAGACTTCAGCGTGCGTACCACATGTAGAACCCATCAAGCGAGAGCAACGACGGCCGTTCGGCGCAAGTTCGAACAAACAACGTGCATGCCGTGTTCTTTGGCTGTGCTTTCACAGAGGTCAACGGCTGGTGCAGTGAGCTTCACGATAACGTTAAAATCTCGCACGTATCTGAGACATTGTGACGACCGAATTGTACCCGTAAACAAGACAGCCCAAGGTCGCCTCAGATCCGGGTCAAGATCAACTTGCAAGTTTGCTGTACGGAGCAAAGGGGAAGCTACACCCGAAACTCTTGCACAGGTACATCATCTGCTTGAACTTGGAATCAGTGTTGGCACAGGCGCTGTTGAGCGTCTCACCTATTGAATAGGCTACCCGCTGGAAAACGAAGCTGCCTTGGTTCCTCTCTTTACTCTTCGCAGTCGGAGCAGTCCTTGGGCCAGCTCTGGACGGTATCCACGGCACAGTGCACCTGCTGACATACGACAGCGGTCAGTTCGACATGGCAGGCGTGCAGTCATCAGGCTGGGTCGCCTTGCTGTTGGGAACCTTTTATGCAGTCATAGGTGCACTGCATATACTTGGGGATCACTGGCAGGATACTAAGGCATCGCAAACAGGACAGACTATGTATTGCAAACAGACAGTGCCCTATGTCACGGCAAGCATAGGGTGGGAGCTGCAACTGACTGAAGCAAAATTGCATGCAACAGTGCTGCAACATGGTCCTGACATTGTGTGTGCCGCACAGTATGGTGGCCTTGCTGCTCTACACTAGCGCCATTTTGTATGCCAACAACATAGACTATAAGCAGGTACTGTCATATTGCTATCATTTTGCACCTTGGTAAACTTGCTGCGCCCCCTTCAATCCAAGCTTGGCTTGGCTTGGAGCAGGCTAAAGCCACTCCTGTTACTACCAAGCAATAGAAACCTCTTGCTGCTCTGGAATCTCACAGTTGTCTTAAATGCCTGTATCATTCATGCGTGCTTTCCATACGTGCATGTCCTGACTCATCAGCTTCCATTGTGATTGTCATAAATAGTTTCTGGCGCTGTCAGATTGCCGTCTTGCTCCTGGTGCTGGCCAGCATCAACTTCAAGCTTTTTGAAGGTGACAATTCTATCCAATGTTAGCGTTGGCCAGAAAGCCTCTCTGTCACAAGCTGACTCAAACCATCTCTCATAAGTTGTACACTCACAAGTCATCTGCCTTTGCCTGCTCACATGCCGCAATGCAATACAACACAACCCACTTTAAGCATGGCTGCTCTTGTGATTACATGAGCACAGCACGTCATGTATAAACCAATATGGTACATCTGCTGCAGACACCAAGCAAGGCCTAGCATTGGCAGTCCTGTGTGCATGTGCCGCCCCAGTGAGTGAGCTCATCATCATGAATGTTTTTGGCTTGTGGCATTACCCCCACCCAAATGTGTTCCAAGAATTTGGCAGAGGACTGCCTGGTTGGTGAGGCTCTTTGTTTCCCACCAGATTTTTGTTGTTGCAGGTTGCCTGCATTACTCACAATTTAGTTGTGTGCTAAAAACAGCCGTTGCGCATGGTGAGTATTGTATACTACCAGAGCATATGCATACTCATATGGACATATGATGTCCCATAGTGCTACTTTGCATGATGCAGATGATACAAGCCAAAGTCCTTGTTTGAAATGCTTTTAGCTGCTTTCAAAGACAGCTTGACAGAGCTAGTAAGCTGCACTTTGGTAACAGCCTCAGGCATGCAGGGCAGTGCTTGCTCCCTTTCTTGTGTAACACCACAAGCCTTACAGCGCCAAATCCTCTAGGCCAAGCTTTGCGCCTGCCCATGTCAATAAGAAGCAGGTGACAGCATTCCTGATGCAACAAGGCTGACACAGGCTTGCGCATTTGCAGGGTCTCTGTGTGCTACTTCTTTTACACCCCAGCAGTGGGCAACACAGCACGCCTCATATGGAAGCGAATCTGACTGCCCACAGAAGTCAGCCAAAACTGTGTGCTCAGTGAGATGCTGCGATGCTACAAGCATTGATGCACTGAGCTGATGCAAACACTGAACCGCTTGCTGTGTCAGCATACACATTCATTGGAGCTGGCAGCTCCCACAAGAGGCAACCACCCTGAGTCAAGGGGTGTCTCTAGCTTGAACCCTAGGCTAAAAGGCTTAGACCAATTCTTGGTGTCGTTAGCTACTCATCAATTGCTCATCAACTGAAGGATAAGCTAACATGACTGGATGACTGGTCCTATTATGTGCTGCTTAATGCAAGTGGTCGTACCTTACATGGCTATATACAGCCTGTCTCTGTGCCATGCAGAATGTGTTCTGCGTGATATATGCACTGTGAGGCAGTGTAATGTGGTATCTTGTGCTTTAGACTGTTTACAAACTACTCCATCGGCCCTTGACGGGCCCCAGTACTTGAATATGGGTTTGGACCTAGTTGGGACTGCTTGCTATAGCCAGCTAGTCAAGGCCTGTATTTATCGTGCACCTATGTGCTCAGAACAAACCAGTTGATTCAATGGTCAATGCAGATTGGTATCAGGCAACAATGGCAGCACCAGCCATAGCAGACACAAAATGAACAAGGTCAGACCTGACAACACCTCATTTCTGTCCAAGATTGCCATCAGGCTCAAAACTACTATGAAAAACAAAAACGCTGTTCACTTCTGACCTTTGAGTCCTGCTGTCCACGACTTCTAGTCAAGTCTGCCATTCACAACTCCAGTTTGTTTCTGCTGTTCAATAGACTGCATCGACACTATAGTGTACACTGTTGGAAGCACTATACGGCATCGACCTCACTGCTGGAACCACAGCAGTACAACAGGTTGCACAACTTGTCCCGCACTTTCTTCTTGACTGCCAAGCGCTTCTCCTTGAAGAGTTCCTTCTTGATGTCAACTGCAGTTCTTCTGAGTTTCTTAAGGGGATTCAGAATCTGTGCCTTCAAGGTGTCAGACTGCAGCAAAGACAACCCATCTTGTCAGCATTGCAATAAACAGCTGTCCTGCAGGACATGCAACCATGACCATACAATCAACATTGGCGCTCTGGCACTGGTGGTCACCAGATGCAGCTTTATTTGTGCTCAACTGTTCCAGCATTTGGCGGACCAGTCAACCTGGCAGTCATGTGGATACACAACCCAAGGCCAAGGCCAAGGCACACAACACACAGAACAGCTTCAAGCACACAGGTACAAGGTTGGTGGCAAAGGCAGGAGGCAGTGCAGGCAGCAGCAGCTCACCATCAGACGCTCATTATCAGGAGGTCTTGGAATGATGATTGGCGCCATTGGCACATCAGCGCCAGTGAAGGCTGTGGCAAAGATGTCTACTGGTGTAACTTGCTCATGATTCTCTTCATCCTGCACAGAACATCACGCATGGCTTCAGTTTTGCTTCACCACAAGCAACACATGCAGCAGCAGCATTTCTGGCTGGTGATCAACGCTTACACCTGCAATGACTTCTTCATAGATTACATGCAGACATAAATGACATTGCTGTTTATGAGCTCTTTTTGACAGCTGACACTGTGTGACCTTCTACAAGCGATGCCGCACCAATCAAGACTGCCCCTAGGAAACAATACAGCATAGGAAAGCTGGAAGGTGGTATGAGTGTCATCTCACAGGTGTCTGTACCTTGTAAGTAGGCACATAAAACGATTCATAGGGCTTGATCTCACTTGTCAAAGACCCAGTGTTGATCCCACTAGCATCCCCGCCAACCCCAGGGTCCCCTGCCTTGATTCTCCAGGAAGGCCTTGCCCTGAGGATCTGCAGGAAACAAGACCAAGTCAAAAGCCAACATAACACGCCAACGCAGCAAGCAGCACATTGAAGCAGCATTGGGCCACAACACACCCTGATTACATTGCACAGGCTCTGAAGGGCGCTTGTCAAGACACAATTTACGGTTGCTAATTGCCGGTGCTGACACTGCCAAAGACAGTAGACCATGATTCAAATTGGCAAGTGGTTCTCTGTAACCCACAACATGTAGGGAGCCTGAAGGCTGCACAAATGTCACAGCATGCTGATAGGCAGCATGAAGTGAAGCACCAGTCAGTATGCAAAAGCTTACTAGCTTACCATTTCTTTGGAGCATGTGGCTGTGTCGGAAGCCTCCATCCAAGGTTTGGGGAGATTAGGGTTGGGCAAGGCTCCCGCCAGGAAGCTGTGCCCAAGAGGGAGGGACTCTTCTTCTTCATCAGAGTTGCTGCAACCATCACCACTGTGATCATCTTGACTAGGGCCGTCTTTGATGGGGTTGCGGAGGCTTCTGGAAGAGTATTTTGTGCCCTGCATGGCAGCAAATGCAGATCAGTAAGGTGTGCGGCTGCTCTGCGTGCAAATGCAGCATGCATATGGAACTGTGTGTTGCAAGGCTTGCTACAAGAGCAGACAGCATCTTGCTCTGCTGTCCGGAACAGTGTGTTACATGTACTACATTGGAAACCACAGATGGCATCACATAGCAACTGTCAGCCTGCAATGCGTGATGATATGGTGCATGCATGCCGTACATATCCAGCACACTTCATATACTATCACAAGCTGTATGCAATTTGCTGGATGAAGGCAGACACCACAGACTGCAATGTGCACGTGACATAGTTATCAGGCTTACCAGTGAGGTCAAGCTGTGTACAGGACCAGCATTGTCCTCTTCCTCTTCAGCATCATCATCATCTTGGTGACCCTCTGTAAATTTGGTAGACCAGTTGGTGAAGAGCTTGGTGAAGAGCTTGGTGAAAAAAGGTCTCACAGTCAATGACAGCCTGCTGTGGATGTGCTTTACAGGAGGGCTGCTGTTGAAGTCATTGGAAGGAAGAAAGTCCAGCATCATACGTTTGCTACCTGCATGTTAACATATTTACCGTACCAGTGCAGTGTGTGTGTAGAGACTCATGCTGGAGAGCTTTTCAGCTGCATGCATTCATATATAGACAAGAGGTCAATCACAACTCCACCGGAGAATAGAAATCTGTGACAGAATGAGTCATGCACGCTGTTGATGGCGAATGCAAAGCACCTGTGCAGCAAAGCACCTGGTCAGAAACAGCAAAGTCACCAGGAACAGTCCCTATAAGTGAAGATCTTTGAAGCTTACCTTTGTGGTTGGCAGCTGCAATGAGGAAAAGGGACAAGGTCAGCATAAGCTGCCTGAAGGCTTTTTCCAAAGATCCTGCAATCACTATGCATGTCTCGGTCAGCAGCAGCAATGTCAACAGTAGCTTCATGGGATTAGTATTGCTGTAATCCAAACAAAGGTCATGAGTTGCTGCTGTCACAGCCATTTGTTTCAGGTCACATTGGCAGTCAGCATGGTCCAAACAAGCTCAACATGCTGCAGCATAAGCTCTTGACAGGCGCTGCTGTCCTTGCTGGCTTTATTTTGGTAGCGACATACTTAGCAGCAATAGAAACGCAGCCACTGCAGACTACAGGCAGTGCAACTGAGAACCTGTCTCACCTATATTAGGCTTAGCAGGTGGTGGTGGTACTGATGCTAGGCATGAGTGGAACAGCTTGTTGTGGACGTTGATGATGCCTTGAGGGGTCAATGCCATTGTTGGGTTCTTGTGGTCAGTTGTGCACCAGGGTCGCTCCTAGGGGGCCAGTTGCGCTTACTGTGGGACCTGAATATGCGGGTATCAGCTGTCTCCAACGTTGAACAAGCAGCAGAGACAGACCTGTTCTAGTCAGGCAACGTTGCCGTTTGGATGCAGCTGGACTATCATTCACGCCTTTGCAGTTCTCGAATTGACCTGATTCGAGTGCTAAGCAAGGGCACGGAGAAAGCAGAAGACTAAATCTGTATGTTTGCTGATGTTCGGCGGCTAGGAAAGAAAGACGTCGAGATCGCACCTGAACCACTTTTGCCGGTAGTGATGGTACATGTGGCAGGCTTGACACCCACGAAACCAGCAGGGGCGACGTCGACTGCACCGGTGCCTGCTACACCTGTGTAAAAGTCAGGCCAACGGGAAGCCCAGCACAAGCTGCCAAGAAGCAATTATAGGAACTCACGTGAAGGTGAGTTCGAAAACACCACAACGGAGATCCTGAGCTGCAGCGCGACTGTGAGTGCAAAGAGAAGCACCGACAGCACTACAGCCATCGACATAAAAACACGCTCAAGGGTGCTCATCTTGGCCCAATAGCGCAGCGCAGCAGGCAGACTTAAGTGAAGACCGTATGCTACGCGAACACGTGCTCCAACTACGAAATGATAGCGCCGATACAGTCAACAGTTGAGCTTGCTCGAAAGTTACGAATACTAAGAGGGTATTTACACAGACACGTATCAACACTCCAATTGGGATGGAATTCTGGCACGCGACAAACGCTAATACGCTCTTTATACGTCGTTAATATGGAGTTAAAAGTGAATACACAGCGGTTTACGCGTGAGCATAGATGCTGCCATCGACGTCCAGCTGGCACAGCAACAACGTTTGCAGCTTCAGCGGACAATGCTGGATTTGAATTACCGTCAGAAGGCTTGTGAGATATGGCAGCCCGACCTGCTATCACCTTGCGCATTTCGGTCAAGCGGATGTGGCGTGTACATATGCTGCGTGTCTTGCACGTACTGTGGGCTGTAGCTACCTGCCTGTGCATCAAACGCGCCGTTCTGCTGCAGGTTCGCGAAGTCACGCGAGACTTGATCAACGTGCGTCTGTTGTATGCGATCCATGTTTGCGTAGCGCAGGAACGAGCGCAATAAAGGGAGGTGTATTGGAGAATGCGACCTTGATACCGCGTTAATACGGCTTTAAAATCGGCGTTAAAACCGTTTCCACCGCGATGACTCACCACAATACGATGTTAAAACTCCTGCCACGGCCCCAAAAACGTTTATTGCACAAGGCACTGCAGTGCAGAGTGAAATTGCTTGTGCATTTGCCTGGTAGTACATCATGGACTCCGAAGCATTGAGCCAGTTTGTGAGTTTGACTAATTCAACCCCCGACGCCGCGAAGTTTTTCCTTGAAAGTGCAAATGGCGACGTTGAGGCTGCCATAGATCAGTACTTCGCCTCAGGTGGCCAAGCACAACAGGAAGAGTCCGTGCCTGCGGCTGTTGAGCAGCATCAAGCGGCTGCTGCTACAGCAATAACGCCTGCCACAGTTGCCGCAGCTGCAAGCGCACCCGCAAAGAAGCCAGCCGCAGGTGAGCAAGCAACGCGATTGATCAGAAGTCTTGGCAGGCTCGACCTAGCTATGCTTGGCAAGCCATGCCAGGGTTGCGCTGTGGTGATGACTAAATTCGGACGGGCTGTTGCAATGGTATTGCAGGCAAAGCCACGAGGCCAACTGGAGGTGTACGTAGTTTGGCTGATGTTGCTAGGGATGCACAGGACTCAGATGAAGATGATGATGAAGGCAATGAGTACTATGCAGGAGGACAGAAGAGGTAAAGCCTGCAGTCTGCCTTCTGTTATAAACACCTGTCACATGCCCACTAAGTCTAATGCTTCATACAGTGGTCAAGTTGTCAAGGGAGCTCCCAAGAATAAGGTATGCCAATTGCAGCTGTGAACTACTGCTTCAGGCTGCTGCTGCATCTGCATTGATGCAGTGACAAGTACTGCCACATGCCAAGCTGCAGCATTTTGCCATCCATGTAGGATGGGGGACAAAAGGTGAACAGCATATTTGAGCAGGCCCGAGCCTTGGGTGCCACAGAAGGCAGCATTGCGGACCTTCAGCAGCCCAGTAGCTCAGGTGCTTTCTGCTGTTTACTGCCCTTCCACTTCATGACTGCAGAGCAACAAATCAGCTGACCATGCTGACTTGAAGCATAGGTCAAGCAGTCATATGTAGTAAGGATAGAACTTTACATCAGCTGACCATGCTGCCAAATTACTATCATGACCAATTGCTGGAGCTGTGCATCAAGTTCAATTGGGTGCTCAAATGCCATGCCTTTCACTGGACATGTTCAGCTTGCATGAGCATTGCAGTAACCGCAAGCCAAGCCTCAGTCTGTGCTTCCATGTACTCCATTCTCAATCATACGCAAGATCCTTGTCAACATGAACATGTGCCGAGATGATGACACAGGCTGCACATGCTCAAGCGTCTAGTGGGTCTGATGTGCTTGGTGTGACTTAGGTGGAGGGGCATTTACAGGTCAGGCCAGGACGCTTGCAGGAGGACCTGCTGCCCGTGCAGCTGCTCCCTCACAGTCTGCAGCAGCTTCTCAGCAGCCCATTGTGCACACCATCACCTTCTATAATGAGGGCGTCTTCACTGTCAATGCTGGTGAGCTTGCTTGCAGGCGCTCTTTGAGCAGTGTCTGCAAGTAGCACAAGGCACAGACCTGCAGAGCACGTTTCTTGACATCGGTGTGTTTGCCATGATGTTGACAGATGTTGACAGGACTCCTGACAGCAACAGCCATGTTGTGGGTACACAGTGAGACAGCCCGGAAAGTAGGCTGTACACAGAAGCTTCTGTCCACTGAATCGTGTGGACGAATGCTCCACTCTGCAATGATGTTGCATTACATAACTGTCAAAATGTTGCAGCAATAGACGCTATAGAGATGCTCAGAATAGACTGCTCTGGAGGGACAAGACTTGCCCTGCACATACCTAGCTCATCACCCGCCGGAAAGCGTAACATTATTGCCATTATTACTATGCAGCACTCTGAAGGCTGCCATGCAGATTGCAAATCGACTCTGCAGTACTGCACACCCAGTCCACCCGACAGTCACACCGGATGATTGGCAAGCACAGATGCCCAGCAACATTACCATGTTGAGACATCTGCCCAGAAATGGCAACTGGGTGTGTGAGTGGGTGTGGGTGTGTGTGCTCAGAGTGTGCGTCTGTGGCTGCAGGGGAACCTCGCAACATTGCAGACCCCGCCAACAGGCCCTTCATGGAGAGCATCACCAAGGGGGAGTGCCCAGCAGAGCTGGACCCTGGTGCCAGATCCCAGCAGGTCTCAGTCAACCTAGTCAGATCTGAGAAGCCCTATGAGGCCCCACCAAAACTCAAATACAAGGCTTTCTCTGGCTCTGGTCAAACTCTTGCAGGTGGATTGTTGTTTGTATTCTGTCAATGTCTGCGTGTGAAGCACAATGCAACTACGTTGCGGCTGACCTAGATGTCATGACCAAAAGCTGCGTAGATTGTCTGCTTCATCAGCTGCGGCGTCCCTCTTGCTGTGGTCACAAGGGAGGACCCATCATCGGTTGGACCTCATATGATAAGCAAGCTTTGGCTGTGCTATGTAGCACTGCGCGTTATGCAAAACAAGGTTGCAAAGCACTGTACCAGTATTCCGCTGCAGCTCCTTGACTTCTACATCCCAACATGAAACACGTGCATTTGACATGATCCAAAGTGTTGTTCAGGTCCTTCCAGTGGAGCATCAGCCAGCACCTCAACAACACCCCCTGCTTCCTCGTCTTCCACCCCATGGGCTGGTGTCAATGAGTCTGAGCCTGCCACATCCATCCAGCTGCGCCTTGCTGACGGGTCCAGAATGGTGGCAAGCTTCAACCTAACACACACTGTTGCAGACATCAGGCAGTTCATCAAGGCCTCCAGGCCTGACGTGCAGCAGGGCTATGCTCTTCAGATGGCTGGCTTCCCGCCAAAACAGCTGACAGATGACAGTGCGAGCATCAAGGCTGCAGGCCTGGAAGGCGCTGTTGTTATACAGAAGCAGTAGAGAACCCTGTTTGCAGTTTGTCAGGAGTCAACAGCTGTTCCTGTGTCTGGTTTGAGCTTTGTCTGATCAATGGTGCCCTGCACAGTCTGATTCTACCACTCTTGGGAGAGTGGCAGCTGCAGCTTTTCAGAATGTCAATGAGCAAGGAATGACCATCAAGTTCAGAAGCAAAGCTGCAACCATACACAGCACTGCGCAAAGCCAACAGAGGTTTCGAACCATGTGCAACTAGGTTGCCTTGAATATGCTGCACTGCGTTGCAAACACACAGAGGTCTGTGAATGCTTCCAAGCATAGTGCTTTAGAATGCTCAGACCTTGATGAACTGCAGCTTCACATGTACGAGCTAAAATTGTCAAAACTACATTGAATGGTCAGGCACATCGCACCCACTGACAGCTGACTCATGGAGCAGCCCTCAAAACTGATGAACAACATTGACCGCAGCTTCTGCTGTGAACAGTTTCGGCAAAACTGTTGAGCAACATTGACCGCAGCATCAACTTAGTAGCGCTTAGGTAAGCAAGTGCTCATGTATGTGCACAGCACGTGGGTGACCAAGTCGAGCCCCGGAGCTGTGCCATGCAGTGCGCTGACGCAAATTCAACAAAGCTTGACATGTTTACGAATCAGTTTGTGTGACCATGATGCCCAGATGCAACTGACAGACAAGATGCAGGTCGGGAACAGCGTGCTGTCTTTGCAAGCGCAGGGCGTGGATGGCAGTCTGCCCGTGCAAAGCTCGTGGGAAAGCTTTGCAGATGGTTTCGAATCCTTTCTGGAGGCTAATTTTCAAGAAGACAAGATGAACCCGTCGCCCAGGAGCAGCCGATCACCCGTCGTATTCCCACTGCCAAGCGCTCCGCGCGGACACGCAAAGCAGATGTCGTGCCCGTTCCACGCCCGCGGCCACTGACGCGAGAGCAGCGCAGGAGGCTGCACAACCGGGCTTCACAGCGACAGTGGAGGGAGCGTCAAAAGGTCGGCACTTTGCATGCGCGCATATAGGCTTTGGCTTCACGCTGACTCGCAGAGCCACCGAGGACGAAAGCTTTCATAGACCCAACCAGGATAAATGTTTTGAACTGACGACTACGTTTTCGCCTGCGTGCTGTATCTCAGCTGTTGCCGTGAACCTGAGTCCCAACTTCCTACTACTGTTACTTGCAGACTCGTGCAGAGGACTTGGAAGCTCAAGTTGAAGCTACAACAGCTCAGCTCAAGCAGCTCCAAACAAAACAGCAGCAGCTTGAAGCAAGGAATGCCCTGCTTGAGATTGGCAACTCTGATGAGAAAGCTCAGCATATTTACTCACTGGTGAGACGTCATCCTGACAATGTCGTCAATCATGCGCCCTTTAGCCAGGGCAATCATAACTGTTCGCAACCTTGACCACAAACAAATCTATGTTAGTTGTCTAGCAACAAAATGTGCTGCATCCCAAGGCACAATAGCTGGTAATAGCCTGAAGCTACAACAACACTGTGTGCAGTCTTACAAATTCAGGCACAGGTGGCACCAACATGGATCTATAAGCTCAGCTAACCCCCAGGCACAAGCTCCTCGAGTAGCTGGTGATAAGAGGTATGACGTCAACCATGAACACTTCTTACAAGATCAGGCACAGGTGACGCTGAAAATGGTATACATGGCCTGCTGCAGGGCAACGTGGACCTGACAGATCTCATGAGGGATGACACCCAACAGACACTCACTCTCACAGTCATGGATGGCCCATCCCAAGTGAAGACAAGGCAGGATGTCAGCAACATGTCTCTTGATGAGTTTGCCATGCTGACAGCGGTAAGCTTACAGCTTACAGACTCTTGGCTTGTCAACCGAGTTGCTCCCACAGGGAAGCCCAACATAGCTCACCCTTGGGCTTTTCTTAGATCAACACAAAAGGCATAGTCTTTCCTTTTCTTGTCTCGGCTGAGTTGTCCCAGTTTGTGATGCAATGCTGCTTGTTGGCCATCAGTGTAACCATGCTGCTGACTTGGCAACGATATCGGGACACTCGTAACAGTGGCTGGAGTTCTCTGTAGGCCGTGCTGCCGTCTGTTTGTTTGAGTGAAGAACTGTCTGCGCCTCATGAGCACTGCTGTGATGCATTTGCAGTGCAACAGCCGCAAACAGCACTGAGGCATGTGCAGATTGACAGAGCATGCAGAGTCAGACAGATGATTGCATCCAGTGCATGCCTAGCTGCTCAAGGCTGTTGAACATATGTAGACCTGCTTACACGTTGGTGCAACAGCATATGCAGTGACGCTGCATTGCCCATATAGACATTCTGCTCTTGCCATCTAAAGTCGCCTATCAACCTGTCAGCAACAGCAGACGTCCACTGTTCTGTACACACCTTCTGTAGCACATACAGCCATCTTAGACCAGATTTTGTTCAAAGTTACTGCGACTGCATTACAGACTTCAGATTGAACTATGCGTGCAGGCGTATGCTCGCAAGCTGGGTGACTGTCTGGCTGAGCTCACAAAACCTGCTGTTTCCCCAAGCAGACCAGCCCTCAAAAGCAGGGCTGCTGCCAACAGCCCTGCCCTTGATCAGCTGCGACAGTGGACTCAGGAATGCAGCTCTCTCAGAGTGTTCCTTGTGGTTGGCAACCCCAAAAACTTCATGGCTTACATCTCTGATAGGCTTGATGGCACTCCTGGCTTGAGGACATGCGAGCTGGGCACAGAATGGTATCATGACCTGCTGGTGAGGGGCCACCTGTTTCACCTTGTGTTACTTGTCAGCTTTGATCATGCATGGCAGATGGTGGCACTAACAATAACTTTGCAGCACCTGCACCACCAGACATTCTGACAAAGTACAGGAGCTTCTTGCTCTCAAATTTATTGAGCGTTCTGTTGGAGTATGCAGTGTGACTGCTTGCTGACTACCGCAAGCTCAATATGATTGAGCGGTGTGGTGCGCTATGCATATGCTGTTCTCACCTGCTTGGCAGCCGACAAAACAAAGGAGTGTGTTTTTCACGGTGTGAAGGAGTCTGCATTGTGACTGTTCTGTGACTACAGCAAGCTGTGCATGATCTGGCATCATGCTCCGCTGCGCCAGCATCCTTTGGCTGCATTTCTTCTGTTTACCAGCAGCATCAAATCCTTTATCAATCTATGTTTTCTGTCTTTGCAAATCATCAGGGGAGTCAACAGATGATGACTGGGAAATCAAAGCACTAAATGTTCAAAGGCGTTTGTATTTGTAGCTTCCTAAGTCATATGCTCTACCTTGTGTGGTGTGGCAAAAGGCACCACAGCGTAGTGAGTGTCAGCCATTTGCTTAGCTCGTCTGCGTTTCTCAGGCAGCGACGCATTGCCCTGAAGCGCAAGGCAAGACCAGCTGCAATCCTTTCACTGTCTTTCATGGCAGTGAGGCAGACAATCCACAAGCTTAAACTCCAAGGAAGCATATTCTTGCAAGACCTGCAGGCAGCGATGCAGTTCACTGAACCACAGCAACAGGACTTGATGCTGCTGCGGCGACTGTTCTATGGCAAGCTGGGAGTGCTGGCTAGGGAGAGCAAGGAGTGCCTGAAGCGCATGCCCTTTGGGGCAGCAGCAACGGCGCATGAAGTGAACAGCCGGCTGGCAGAGGTGGTCACCATTGCGCAGGAGTTGCATGACATCACAGCTGCAGAGTTTCAGACAAAGCTCCAGTTCACGTCAGCTTACCGCCGTGGGGTGAGAACCCATTTGGCTCTTTGTCCTTTTTCTTGAAACCTCAACTACCTTTCAAGCTTGATGGGGGACTGGACCCCCCCCCCCCCCCCATCCCCTGCCCATCTTTGCTGTGTTGACATCTTTGGCCTGCAACTGTGGCCTTCCTCCCCACCTGTCCTTTCTGCCCTGTTCTGCCAAGCTATTGCATCCTTTCATTTGACCCCTTGCACTGCTTCCACAATCCCCACACCTGCTTTGCCTCCCCTGCTGTTTGTCTTGCACCAGATCACCCGCTTTGCATGGACACTTTGTCAAAGAAAGAAGGTCTTCACCACATGACTGGTCTCGCTTGGTCTTAAGCAGGTCCTGACAGTGACACCTGGCGCATTTCAAAATGCCCTTCTGTGCACACAGATGTGCTATGTTGTCCTTGTAGGCAGCTATTGGCCAATTTAAATCGAGTTTCTTGTCCTGGAGGATCCATTGTTTTTTTGGAGAAGTCCAAAGCAATATACAATGTTTGAAAGTATGATGATATTTGAGACACCCTGTCGGCATCATGTGCTGCTTGTACAGTGTCAAGTCTCATGCAGCAACTCTTGCACTGCTGTTGCATACACCTGCCATTGCTTTGCTGGTGCTGTGCAATGCCAGTTGAGCAGTTCATTTCCTGAGTATCTCACCTGCTGGCTGTTCACACCCTCTAAAATACGCCATACAATTCATACATTTTCTTGTTGTCTTGTACAGATCTACACACTGACTCAGCAAGCCATGAGCATGGTCAAAGCATTTCCCTATGTGGCAGAGAAGCCGCAAATCTTTGATGTAATGGCAGCAGAAAGGGGTGAGCTTTCAGCAAGGGAGCTAATGCAGCCTGCAGGATTGGACAACATTGAGCACAATGCCAAGTGGCAGCAGATTGTGCAGTATCTGGCCACAGTCACTGCAGACAACCTTGATCTGCATGTACCAATTGTCCTTGCTTCCTGATGAGCACTGTCCAGTACTAGTACCCTGTTCCCCTTCTGTTGCACAACATTGGTAACTCCTTTCAAGAATGTGTGACAATCAGAAGAGCATTGACACAGCTTCACAGCTTGCTTCACAGAGACAATTTGGTGTTTCACGTTTGTTTTGTGTTGCCGGTCTGGGGATGACATGGGAACTTGAGCGTCCATTGTACAAGGATGGTTCGTAGCTACAATGTACGCATGCATGCATGTATGTGTTGACTTGTCTATTACGTGATATGCAATAATGGCATCATTTGCACGTTGGGCTTCAAGTCTTGGTAGTTGATGAGGCCAAGACACCAGATAGAAACGGGTGTGGCTCTACATCTGGGGTCCAAGCTTTTACGCCGCACGGAGTTGCGGACGGATCGCGTAAACTTCAACGTTGAGATTTCCTGTGGTCGTCGGTGTCGAGTAGAGGGCACAGCAGATGGATGCCGATAACGACATGTACAAGTTGACGCCTTTGCCATTCCAGGGAGCGGACTGCAGTCACTCCGCACTGAGCTCATGTAACAGCTTCTCAGACGATTTTCAGTCATTCTTAGAGGACCAGTTTCACGACGACGAGGTCGCGTCTGGCGAGCCAACTTCGAGTCTTGGTTTTGCTTCCAATAAATCCGGCAGGTCACCCAGACCAGATGCTCCTGCCGGGGCGCGTCCGGGAGCAGTTGCACGAACAAATCGCAGAAAGTTGCGTAACAGGGCTTCACAACGACCATGGAGGACGCGTCAAAAGGTCAGAAGCATATGCAGTGTGCATGTCAGCTTGGCGCAATTCCGCGCAATGGTCGAGGCTGGACTTACAGAGCTGTATACGGCACGTGCAAGTCAATATCCAGTCATTGTCATACCCTGCAGACCCGGACAGACAATTTGGAAGCTCAAATTGAAGCTAAAGCAGCGCAGCTCAAAGCCTTGCATGCAAGCCAACGGCAGCTCGAAGCACGGAATGCCATGCTGGAGGACGCCATTCCACAGGCGTTTGACGTTCACACGCAACACATATACACACTGGTGGGGCAGCATTTTGATCACACAGCATCCTTCTTCCTATTCTGACACCTGTGCATGCTTTGCAGAAAACACACTTCAGGCTCTTGAAAATTCGCATCTTGCATGTTGGCCACCAACAGCTTGAACGCAATACAACAAGTTCAATAGCAGCAGCATTGACACTCAGCCCTTCATTTCTTGTGTCATGTTGCATACACCAATGATTTCAGCACGCATGACAAATCAGGATGCATCGATGCCCACAACAGCATGAACTCAGCTCATATAGTTGTATACTCATGCATGGTCATTTGGCCTATCATGATCTATGCACCCTGCATTTGGCATACACTTGGATTTGCGCAAGTGCATTGCTGAGAAGACAAAGTTACAGGTGCTCCATTTGACACACGAAAACAGATCAACAGAACTGCAAAATCAGGCTTGATCACCAACAACCTGGAATTTGTGCTGTGGCCTGCTGCAGGGCAATGTGGACCTGACTGACCTTCAAAGAAGCGACACCCAACAGACACTGACTATCACAGTGCTAGGTGGTCTACCCCAAGTGAGGACAAGGCAGGATGTCAGCAACATGTCATTTGCTGAGTTTGCCATGCTCACAGCGGTAAGCATCTGACATCATGGAAAGTGTGCTGGTGAAAATCGGCAAGATCAAGCATCTGACTTGCGTGCCAGAAGGAACAGTCAAATGCTTGTGGGTGGTCTGCAAGAGGCTGTCATTGACCTTGATGTTGCCAGAATTATAGCTTTTCTTGCTTGCATTCCTGATGTTGGGTTCAATGCTGCTTGAGCCCATTCCAGACTGGCCTGCCTTTCTGTCTTGCTGCAAGTACTGCTCGTATTGGAATACAGCTGTTCAATTGCAAGACTCAAGGTGCTGATGTAGATTGGTCTGCCAGCCCTGGGTCAAATGCTTGTTGTTCATGTGCTCAGATGCTTTGCAATAACACCTGCAGAGATGCAAGATGATCCTGACTTGTCTTTCATCAGCCTATCTCTGCTGTTTCACATCCAGATTGATCACTGTATTGCAGGCGTATGCCCGCAAGCTGGCAAGCTGCTTTGTTGAGCTTACCAAGAGTGACTCACCCACTGGCGGCCCTGCCCAAATCACAAGGGCTGCTACTAATGGCCCTACTTTGGTCTGTGGAGCTGCTGCCAACAGCCGTACTAAGGCTGCCTTTCACAGCCCTGCCCTTGAGGATCTACGCCTGTGGACAAGAGAGTGCAGCTCTCTACGGGCTTTCCTGGCTGTTTCAAACATCAAGAAGTACTTGGCTTTCATCTCACACAGGCTTGACGGAAAGCCAGGCTTGAGGACATGTGACCTGGATGACAAACAGAACCATGACATGCTGGTATGCTTTGACTTACTACCTGATGCAACGACTGCTGCATGGACTGCTGCATCAACTGCTGCATCAAGTGCTACATAGACTGCAGCATGACGGATGCCTGGAGCACCCAGCAAAGAACACAAACATGCCATGCAAGGTTGGGCTTTATATGTCCTGCATTAAGTGCTGCTTAGGTCACACCCCCATCGTCAGCATGACCCCCATTGCAAGCATGACTCCCCATTGTAAGCATGACCATTCAACCGTGTCCCCCAGCATGTCCCCCAGCATGATCCCCAGCATGATCCCCACCATGATTATCTCCCACGAGCAACAGACGCTTGTTTGTGACCTTGGAACAAAAACACGCCTCAATGACTCCAGCAGTGTTGTACATGATTTGGTGCTACATTTCTTGAGCGCCTGGGCCACCTGTGCCTGCAGCGCCCTTTTGCATCCCAAGCCAGTTGGTGCGCATCACAAATCACAGCTAGTCTTTGAGTCACATGTCAGGCACAAGTGCACAATGCAACAAACCTGCATCAACACAATAGCAGGGCCACCACTGCAGCCATTTGTCACTGCTAGTGTCACAGGTATGACATTACAGCAATGACATGCCACACGTTTGCTTCTTGGAGTGCAGGCAGCAATGCAGTTCACTGAGGCACAGCAGCAAGATGTGATGCTGCTGCGGCGCCTGTTCTATGGCAAGCTGGGAGTACTGGCTAGGGAGCGCAAAGAGTGCCTGAAGCGCATGCCTTATGCAGCAGCAACAACAGAACATGAAGTGAGTGATCGGCTATCAGAGGTGGTCAATATTGCTCAGGAGCTGGTTGACATCACTGCTGCAGAGAGACAGACGAGGTTGCAATTCACGTCGGCTTATCGCAGAGGGGTAAGACTTTGCTGTGCATGTGCTTGCCTCCCCACTCCTTCACACACGTGTCTGACTGTTTCTCACAGCTTTTTTGCACATAGTATGCATCTGACTTGTCATTGCTCATACACTCACTGTGAGTATGCTTTTCCTACAATGACAGGTTCTTACAAACTCTATTAGTCATGACTTGAACAGGGCATGTTGACTTGCTGACACAAACGCAGACCAAGAGCACTGTCACCAAGTGGTCATTTGATCATCCTTGTTGGGTTTTCTTTGCCAGTCTTCTTGTTTGTTTAGGCGCATGTTGACTTCATCCACAAATTTTGAATGTTTTGTCTTGTTAAAAATTCTCAGACATCTCAGAATTTTTCTGTTGACTCCCTCATGAGTTCAAAGACAAGAAGTCTGCGCAGGTCTACACACTGACTCAGCAGGCCATGAGCATGGTCACAGCTTTTCCCTACGTGGCAGAGAACCCATACCTCTTTGACGTATTGGCAGCAGAAAGGGGTGAGCTCTCAGCAAGGGAGCTGATGCAGCCTGCAGGACTGGACAGCATTGAGCACAACACCAGATGGCAGCAGATTGTCAGATACCTGGGCACAGTCAGGGCAGAGGATGCTGAAATGCATGTACCAATTGTAGGTGCTCAGACTTGATGGCAGTTTTCATTTGATTATGTCTCTTCCTGTGCTGTTTCCATTTTATTGGCATTGCAAGCTGGGGACTGTGACATGACCGGCTTCATCAGATTAATGGTTGGTAAGCTACAGAGCTTGGTTTGTGAAGTATCGGCTGGATGTTTGCCAAGGCTTTCATAGATGCGGTCGTCTTTCTTTTGTCAGATATCCTTGGGATCTGACTTTTGGTAGTATCATGGTTGGCTGTGCATGATTTGCACTAGTATTGTACAAACATTTTCAGCTTTGAAGTATAGACAGTACAAAAATCTGAGGAGGGTAGACCTGTGTATGGTAGTCTGCATTACTAGGCAGCATTTCAGCCCTCACGCAAAGACGATCGTGAGCTTCAGCTTTCGTGATGTAGTGTCGCGCAATGTTCTGCTGCATTGTTTTAAAGGGCGCAAAGCTCAATGTTATTGTTCTGCATGTCCAGTCAAGTGACAGCAAAGAATTCGACACTTCTGCATAAAAGTATTGCATGTAAGGTTCAAAAGTGATATATATAGCATGCTGCGCAGCCACATCTTGTGTTGCAAGTATGTATGTAGCAGCATCAAACTTGCCTTGTGACAGTCGTGAGCATGCCAAGTTTCTACCAACGTGTCCTTTTAAGTATCCGTATGTCTCGGAAAGGTGCCTGTAGCCCCGTCTGGCAGACACCATACACATGTCTAATCTGATCAGCATTATGGTAAACTCTTCTTCAGGGGGGGGGGGGGGGAATTACGCTT
>JAABUO010001975.1_pt1 | contig 25650 bp, 23 predicted proteins | sample 5559291 | NCBI WGS metagenome assembly JAABUO01 (sample SAMN10711878, study PRJNA513372) | rock metagenome | isolation source: Antarctica rocks | place: Antarctica: Victoria Land, Finger Mt sud
CTGCCATTTTGTTGTGACAGCCACGGCATTCAAACTGGTTCTTCTTGAGGACCGCAATGACTGTCATTAAACCACAGATATCGCAAACGTGCACCCTGAATGCATCCGAGGCATCAAACAGTCTTTCCTTGAGGAAATTTGCGGCACCGTGCGCTATGATACAGTCGCGCTCCATCTCCCCGAACCGAAGTCCACCGTCCCTCGCTCGTCCCTCCACAGGCTGTCGAGTCAGAATCTGGACAGGACCTCGAGCCCGAGCATGAATTTTGTCATCGACCATATGACGAAGTCTTTGGTAGTATGTTGGCCCGAGGAAGACTTGAGCGACCAACTTTCGTCCAGTGTGCCCATTATACATGACCTCAAACCCACGAGATTGATAGCCATGCTCACGCAAAAGAGACGACACTGCATCCACAGTGACGTCTGTGAATGGAGTCGCATCTCCTTCGTGACCAGACAGGGCCGCTACTTTGCTCAGTTGACACTCGATGAGATGTGCAACAGTCATTCGTGATGGAATAGCATGAGGGTTGATTATAATATCCGGTACTATACCCTCAGACGTAAAAGGCATATCCTCATGTCGATAGGTAATTCCAATCGTCCCTTTTTGTCCATGTCGAGAAGCAAACTTGTCTCCGATCTGTGGTACTTTGGTAGTTCGCATGCGGACTTTGACAAAACGAAGGCCTTCCTGATTTGTCGTAACGAGAACTTGATCGACAATACCACTTTCAGTACTCCTGAGAGGCGTGGAAGCATCCTGTTTGCTGTGGTATTTTGTTCTCTGCCCCAGTTCCTCCGTGTCTGGAGCTATTGGCGAAGTTTTGCCAATGATGATATCCTCGCCAGAGACACGTGTTCCCGGGGCCACCAAACCGTCGTCCTCCAGCTTATCATATGTGCCACGCTTCATTCGCAATGTGTCATTACGTGTTGGTTTTTCAAATTCTTCAACAATCTGCATTCCCACTCTTTTTTCATTATCCATATACGTTCGATAAAAGAGACTTCGGAAAAGACCTCGATCAATGGACGACTGATTCATAATGACGGAATCCTCTTGATTGTAACCACTATAACATAATATTGCAACAATAGCATTCTGACCTGCTGGAAGTTCTCGGAATCGGAGATATTCCATTGACCGTGTGGTGGCCAAGGGTTTTTGAGGATAGTAGAGGAGATTTGCCATGGTGTCCATACGGACGTTGTAGTTGGTCAAGAAAACGCCCATGGCTTGTTTTCCCATAGCCGATTGGTATGTATTTCGAGGAGATTGATTGTGATCTGGAAATGGAATGATACTTGCGCATATTCCAAGAATCATACTGGGGTGGATCTCACAATGGGTAAAAGTATGAGCGTTCGGATTGATTGCAGGTTTCAGGCGCCTGAAAGTATCACTGTCCTTTGGTTCTTGATAGCCTGCGCGAGACTGCCTCGATGCTTCAAGATCGTCCGGGGTCATAGCAATCATTGCCGTTTCTTCTTCCTCTGCGTCAATATATTCAATGATACCTTCCGCAACCAGCGAATTCCAATCGTATTTATCATCCTCATACTCTGGTTCCTTACCATTGATGAGAGCCTCGACGTGACTTTTTTCGAGGACAAGCTGCCCATATCTAGTTTTTGTCGAATCATTCTCCACAATAAACAGTGGCCGGCACACTCTCCCAGCATCGGTATTCAGTTTGAGTTCCTTTTCTCTGATGTCTCGTACAACACTAACTTCTGCACTGATATCGAGTCTTCGTCGTAAGCTTCGTAGAGTGGTAACAAGATGAGCTGGGTCACGGTGCACTCCAACCCAAACACCATTTACAAACACTCTTGTGGTATTAGGAGATACCGTTGGGTTATAGTCTTCGAGAGCGTCCATTCCCCACTCCTCCAAGAATTCAACGATGGGTCCGGAATCACTGCCCACAGAAATGTAAGACATCAGCGCCAGATTTTTTACCAGTCCACATGCTTGTCCTTCAGGTGTTTCGGCCGGACAGACTAGACCCCAGTGGGTGTTGTGCAACTGCCGTGGCTTTGCAATTTTACCATCACGCCCTATTGGTGTATTTGTTCGCCGTAAATGCGACAGGGTCGACGCAAATGTATAGCGATTAAGAACTTGAGAGACACCAGCACGAGACTGCATGGCTTTCTTTTGATCGCCCCAATTGCCAGTAGCTAGGGAATACTTAAGACCGTTCGTTATCGTATTTGACTTGACAGCAAGAGTTAGATTAAAGTCACGCGAAGTTTCGACACACTTTTGCATATACTTGTAGACATCACGAGTAAGTTTTTTGAAAAGCATGCGAAAAAGATTCGCAAGTAATGGTCCAGCAAGATCGAGTCGTTTCTTTCCAAAATGATCACGATCGTCTTGATCACGACGTTCAAGGGCACATAGGAGCAGCCTGTGGACCATGTAACCCAAAAAGAAAGCCTTTCGCGTCTCATAGCCTTCTCCAGTTGTGATGTGCGGGAGTAATTCTTTTTGCATGATATCGCGAGCATACCGTAAACGTTTGTCTCGTGTGATACCAACAGTCGAGCCACGCTTCCCTATAAAGTCCAATGCAACTTCCTTGTCTTGAATGACAAACGCCTCTTCGATACACGGTTTCAACATTTCCAGCATTTGATGGTCATTGTTGTCGTAGCAAATATGTTCCAGTATGTCTCGGTCCGGTACGACACCAAGAGCCCTAAAGACTATGACAATGGGTATGTCGGATCGGATATAGGGTAGTGTCGACTTTATAACCTGGCCACCTCGTTCAGCTGACTTTGCATGCAATTTAATCTGCATTGTGGAAATCAGCTTACTTCCTTTCTCCACAGCAGATCGAATTTCCGCGAGGTGTGTGATGGCAGAAGGGGCTGCCTTGCGGAATACTTGGACAATGTTTGCTGCACTTCGTTCTTGAGCAATCAAAACCTTCTCGGACCCATTGATAATGAAGTAACCGCCTTGGTCAAACGGGCACTCGTTCACTGCATATAACTCGTCATCCGGAAGTCGGTACAGAGCACAAAACGTAGACCTCAGCATAATGGGTACTTTCCCTATAAATACCTTACTCGGCTCAGGATCATCTGCTTCCAGGACCCAGTTATCTTCACCTTCTTCATTACTAGCGCGGAACTTCTTTTTAGACATATCCACGTACAAGGGAGCTGAGTAGGTGAGATTGCGAGAACGAGCTTCCTGCGGGTACATGGGCAGTGTGCTCCCATCCGCCTCTGTCTGCGTCGGCTTACTCAAGTATATCTGTCCAAATTGTATCTCATATCGCTTGTCGTAGTCGTTCTCGTCCGACGTGTGCTGCGCATGCTGATCTAGCGTGAGCATGGCTTCCTCGTCCACCAGCTCCTGCATGGTGCTTCGGACGAACTCATCGAAGGAGTCTAGCTGCTGCGATACCAGGCCCTTCTCCTCAAAGAAGGATGAGATAACTGTCCAGCAGTCCTCGGCAGTGATGAACTCATCCTCATCGTATTCCATCTCCGTCATTGGAGCGCAGACGGGGGTCGATGGCGATGGTGGAAAATCCAAAATTTCACGACACTGACGAAATCATCGGATCACCACCACGATCTACGCAGCTGTCTTTTCTATGTACACGAGGTCTTGAAGGGAAGGGAAAAGGAAAAGAAAGAAAAGAGCTCAGCAATGCCGTTGAGTATATCTTTATGTAGTCTTGAACAGGAGGATGGCGGTCTGGCCGAGGTAGAAGTAGATAAAGTGCCGCGTCTCATGCGTCACGAACGAGCCAAAGTTTCGCCCCACAATACAGTGCCAGATGGTCTCATGCTTGCTGTCAAACTCCTTCTTGATGTGCGCTGCAATGTCCTTCTCGACGCTGAACTCGTCCATGGCCATAGCTGCGGTTTCCAGCGCAGCGCGTTGCAGCTCTTCACTCATGTCGGCAGACTTGATGACCGCCTTGCTCACCAACTCCTTTGCGCTACTGCTCATTGGCTTTGGCTCCATCCTCGCGATCTTGCAACGTCCTGTTTGGCTGAAGAATTGGGAACTGCCTTTCTGTTGTGTTTACGTTTCACCTCCCACGCGCGACACTTTGCCGATGTTCCTGAATCCATGAGCAGCAGCAATTCAACTGTGGGCAAGGCTGCTATCTTACCGCTGCAAGAGGACACTTGATATTGCCCTCTTAGCTGCCTGAAGAGCACGCACATAGTCTGCACTTGGAAAGATGTCCAGAATTATCGTGAAAAACCTCCCTGCAAATATATCAGATGAGCGTTTCCGGAAACACTTTGGAGACGACCCTCAGATCACAGATATCAAGATTGCAAAAACCAAGGATGGCAGGTCCAGGAGATTCGGTTTTATTGGGTTCAAATCGGAGGCAGATGCACAAAATGCCGTCAACTACTACAACCGCACCTTTTTAAATGTAAATCGTCTTCATGTCGCTGTAGCAAACGACATTGGTGGCGAAGCAGTGGCTCAGAGATGGTCGAAATACAAGAAAAATGTACCGGGCGCTATAGCTACGGATACAAAGACTACGCCAATCGAATCGGAGACCTCGCTCAAACGCAAGAGGGAAAGTAGACCAGAGGAAAATCCAAAACTGGATGAGTTCCTACAAGTAATGCAGCCAAGAAATGTAACGAGATCGTGGGCTAATGAGGATCGCACTGAGCAAGCTACATACCCGAAACAAGCCAAAAGTATAAGCATGGAAAACAAAGCTGCAGACTCACCGGCGGAAACGGAGGATGAAGCAAGTCGTACTGTGGAAAGTTCGAGGAAACGTGTATCGTTAGATGCACCAATTCGGGCTCCAGGAAAACTTCCAGAAAGGAACAAACAACTTGCACCAGTCGAAAATGGTGCGTCGGACACTCTGTGGTTAAGATCGCGGACAAGCAGAGTATTGGACCTAGAAGAAGGCGGCGCCACAGGTCCAATTGGACAACAAGCTACTAATGACACCCACCTTTCGCCTGAAATACAGGGTTTGGACGGTCAAGTCGGTGATGCTGCACATGATACCCACAATAACGATGCTCCTAACGATGCTCCTAACGATGCATCTGATGCCACAGAGATGATACTCACCACTGGACGGTTATTTTTGCGGAATCTTCCATTCTCATGCAGCAATGAAGACTTAGGATCACTTTTTTCACCATACGGATCGCTTGCAGAGGTAAGTTTTATTTTTATTCTTTTCAAGGATGTGAACCGATAGGGACAACTGAATCCTGTGATGTCCTTCTAGGGATAGATAGTGAAACTGATTATGATTCTGCTTGTCAAAAGACATTTCTGACACCAGGTACATTTATCGTTAGATTCAACAACGCTAGTTGCAACAGGGATTGGCTTTGTTTCTTTTTCCCGGCCTGCTGATGCAGTAGATGCATTTCACGCTCTCGACGGGAAAATATTTCAAGGTAGGCTTCTTCATCTACTTCCGGGGAAAAGGAGAAGGGGCCAAGCTAACGAGGACGATGGCTCGGCTCCCACCTCAATAAAAAAGCAACGTCAAAAGCAACAGAAGCTGAATGCTACACAATCTTTCAATTGGAATTCATTATATATGTCGAGCGACGCCATTGTCTCGAGTATTGCCAACAGGATGAACGTGCCCAAATCAGAGCTCCTTGACCCAACATCTAGTGATTCAGCAGTAAAGCAGGCACTTGCAGAGAGTCATGTGATACAGGAAACAAAAGAGTACTTTGCTTCACGTGGTGTCGATGTTAGTAAGTTCGGCGGTGGAGGCGGTATTCGAGAAATTTCAGTTGCCCGATCTGATGTATTGGTTTTGGTAAAGAACTTTCCTTTTGGCACCACCAAATCCGAAATCGAAGAGATGTTTCGAGAATATGGGGAGCTGGGTACAATTCTTATGCCCCCATCAGCCACTATTGCTATTGTTGAATTTGTCGAACCGAGCGATGCCAAAAGAGCTTTCTCAAAACTTGCCTATCGAAGGTTCAAAGACACAGTTCTGTACCTAGAAAAGGCCCCCGAGGGTCTCCTCTCTGGACTTACAGAAAAGACTGCTTTCGCTGAGGACGTCACAGAGGAAACAATAACTGCTGAAGATGATGCGGATGATGCACCAAGTGCGACCCTCTTTGTGAAGAATCTGTCCTTCAACACTACGCAAGAAAGTCTTGCGGGAGTATTTGGTGGTCAGCAAGGATTCCGATCTGCGCTGGTGCGACGAAAGCCCGATCCAAAACGACTGGGGCAGACACTAAGCATGGGGTTTGGATTCGTGGAGTTCTCAAATCCAAAGGAGGCAGTCTCGGCAATGAAAGCACTACAAGGCCTAATGGTTGATGGACATGCACTCCAGTTAAAGATATCCGATCGAGAGACATCTTCCGATGTCAAAGCGGAGAAAAAGTCTTCAGCCACTTCCAAAGTGATTATCAAGAACTTGCCATTTCAAATCAACAAACGAGAGCTTCGGACTCTCTTGGCTGCACATGGTAGCCTCAAGTCTGTCCGTATGCCCAAAAAGTTTGATAATACGACTCGAGGGTTTGCTTTCGCAGAGTTTACAACACCACATGAAGCCCAGATTGCGTTGAAAACACTGAGTGATGTTCATTTGCTTGGAAGGAGGCTCGTATTGGAGTATGCATCCACTGGGAATGCTGAAGAAGAGCTGGAGAAGATGCAATGGAAGGTTCGAAAGAACTGGAATGCGGAGCAATCTTTTTCCAACCGGCTAGGGCGTCGACAGCTGGAGTTAGATTAGGTCACGTGAGAATTTTTGTAGATCCATGGAACAAGATGAAACTCTTTGTCGTCTCGAAAGTAAGGTGCAAGCGCTACAAACACAGCTGGATGCAGCTAGTGCGGAGTTGCATGCATACAAAATCCTCTTGAATCAAAGGAGCGCTCCGGAATCACTGATTGAGGACGGAAACCGATCCTGGCCAATGGCATTAGATGAATACCAACGTTATGGACGGCAAATGATTCTTCCAGAGATAGGTTTAAACGGCCAGTTGAAGCTTCGAAATTCTCACGTGCTGGTTGTGGGTGCAGGTGGCTTGGGATGTCCTGCTCTCACTTATCTCGTTGGAGCAGGAGTCGGGAGTATTGGAATTGTCGATAATGACGAGGTCGAGCTTTCCAACGGACATCGGCAATTCTTGCACAATCGTCCTGGGGAGTCAAAGGTGGATTCGTGTATCCGGTATATGAGACAGCTGAATCCCCGTGTCGCGATACAAGGCTTCAAGACTCGTCTTGTACCGAGTAATGCATTTGGCATATTTGCAAGCTACGATATAGTGCTTGACTGCACTGACGGGCCGGCTACGAGGTACCTAATTTCAGATGTGGCTGTTGCACTACGCAAACCCGTCGTTTCCGGATCAGCTCTGAAGCTCGATGGACAATTGGTAGTGCTTTGCCATAACGACGGCCCTTGCTACCGGTGTTTGTTTCCAGTGCCACCCCCAGCATCTACCGTGCTATCCTGTGGAGAAGGAGGAATCTTGGGACCGGTGGTGGGGACTATTGGTGTATTACAGGCACTTGCATGTATACATCTACTCACCTCCCCGGAAACGTTTACCCCGACCATGCTCTTGTTTAATGCCTCTACATTTGCACCGAGCTTTCGAACTGTTCGACTGCGTGGTCGGAAAGCGGATTGCCCTGCCTGCGGGATAAAAAGGATCACACAGTCAATCATAGAGTCGGAGGGCTCTGAGAATTCAGAGCTTTGTAGCGCAGATGTCCCTACAGTCGAAAGAACGGACAGGCATGTTGAAAGCATTGGAGCGGAGGAGTACAACGCCGTGTTGCAGAATCGGGATCTGGCTTCGGATCACGTTCTTCTTGACGTCCGTGATGAAAACCAATTCGCAATATGTGCTCTACCAAATTCTCACAGTATGAAAATTCTTACGTCATATTTAACGGATAGATCTCCCACTGCCCCAAGTTATGTCAAACGCTCTACCAATCTTTGTCCCGGAGGACAGAAATGCCACGATCTTTGTCGTGTGTCGAAAAGGCAATGATAGTAGGAAAGCAGCACTTGAGCTCGTGAAAATAGGATATAAAAATGTGCATAATCTTTGCGGAGGTTTGGAGGCGTGGTCGAGGATGGATCCCTCCTTCCCCGTGTATTAATTCACAATAAACACTGGCGTCATCGTCGCCATTTTGGGTTTCTTGACGTGGAGAAAGATTCCCCCATTTTACCCAATCTGACAATCCCGCGATCTGAATGCACGCTACTTGACCGTCAACATCCAGACTCTTTCGTACTCTTCAAAAAATAGTGACGAGGAGCAAGGAGCGCTTGACAGCAGTCAATGGACAGAGATTTCACTCTGGACAGGAATCTCTATCCTCCCATCCCGCTTGACTTACAGGCGTACAATGATGGGAATGCTGCGGACAAAGGACTGGAGGGGTTCAAAGGACAGGCTCATTCCAACGCCCATCGGCTGTTTGATCAGAATCATCTCACGCAAACTGCCACGCCGACAGAAGATTTTGAGGAAACGCTACTGGCGGCCTCTGCTACTGCGAGAACTGGCACGGACCAGCTTCCGGTGCACCATGCGCACATAAGGAATACAGACGGGGAAAGCGAGAGTATAAAAGATGTAGCACAGAAACTGTATACCGAGAATGATGGATATACGGCGTCCATCGATCCAAGTCAATTGGAGTGTTCTACAGAATACCTTCAGAGTCAAGATTGGACTTCGAGCATAATCGACGAAGTTCGAGATTTGTTGCAAATACTCTCACCGTCTGGTAAAGTTACCTTCACAAGCCCAAGTGTTTTGAACCTGCTTGGTTACGAGCAAAAGCAGCTGTTTGGCCATATAATCACTGATTTCATCCACCCGGACGACAAAAGTTTCTTCATCTCGGAGCTAAATGACTCCTCAGCCTCACAAAATCCTTTTCACGCTCTTTTCGAGGATAAGAGTTGCAGGAAAGAATAGTGATACTTATAGAATTTTTGAAATACACGGCCATCCTCACTTCTCTGGAAATGTCGGTATGCAAAACTTCGCCGTTCCCAAAGGCTTTCTCATCCTTTCTCGGCCCTACCCCAGTCCCAAAACTGCCCTTTTGGATATTTTTTCTGGAACACAAATTCGAAAATGAGCGACTTCATTCACGAATTCGAAATTTACAAGAAGGCCTTCCCTACGATACCAACTCCATCAAGTCCCCATCCGTATGCCCTCAGCTCTCCACCACGACGCACGTAAGCGATAACTCTGAGCGCGCTAAGTCAATCACCTCGTCTCGTTCGGAATCTGCTTTGACCGAAGAAAATCTAGATCGAATGGGTCCGCCAGCGAAGAAGAAGGCCTAGAGGAGAAGCTATCAAGGTATGACGGAAGGCTTTTCGACGTCTTGAATGGTAGCCAAGGAGGAGGCAGGAGAAGTAGTAACCATCCCGGGGACCCGGCTGCACGAGCACCTCTTGGAGATGCAGATGTCCCACTACCCCGGAATTATGACAAGAATCATAATGAGCGACAACGCCAAAAGGCAAAGAGACCGAAAGGAGACAATGACTATATTTGTACTGAATGCAAAGTGGCCGAGTCACCAGAGTGGCGGCGTGGACCGACAGGTCCCAAAACGTATCCTATTGATTTTCACAGCGACTTACCGTAGTCTTTGTAATGCGTGTGGACTACGCTTCTCAAAGTTAAACAAATTGCAGCCCAGGAACGATTTCTCGCCTTCAACAAAGAATGTATTGGACTTTCCAAAGTCGCAATACGGTATTCACACAACGGCAGAAGTCTCCATGGATCCCTCATCTATCCTCGACATGTAAATGCACTACATTGCTACAAAACCTGTAAATCTCAACCTGTATAAACGACCTGCCTACATAAGGCGGCAATGCTCTACGATTAGCCAAGCAGCGTATTTATTGTCACCTTGAAAAATCGGCGCCATTCTAGTGGGTCGCCCTTGGTCTTTAGAAATTCGACTCGGGTAATGCCACTGCCTAATCCATTTGCAACAATACTACCCAGAAAAACACACTTGCGTCGATCCGTGTGTCGAATGCGGAAGCAGGCATACCGGCTTTCGTTTGAATACGCATCGTTAGGAAATGCCGGCACGCGGATGCCAAGCTGGTGCAAGGCGTCAGAAATAGTAGGTAAGAGTTGTGAGAAAGGTGCGAGTGAGTAGAACCTCGTGAGTGACTCTGGCGGGCATATATCACGAAATCGGCGTGCTTTTTGTGTCTGAGTTAGCATACTGCGAATACAGGATCCTACCAACGTTATCGGAAGCTCGCTGTTTGGTGAAAATTGGGACATGCTGGGGTCGTCTTCGAGGAAGGACAATTTGTTTACTAGGTCATCGCTGTACATTCCCATATTCGGTTGTGATGCGGGATGAATCTCGTCGTGTAGATTAGGAGAGAAACTCGAAAATGTTTGCGCCTGCGATGCCGGATATTGTTGCTCCTGTGGAACTTGCTGGTCAAGATCGACATTCAATCTCGCCAACAATCTTGAAGCAAGCTGCAGAGATTCCTCGCAGTCTCCGTTTAACGAGAGCAAATCATTTGGCTTTGTGAACCAAGGGTGGCGTTGCACATCTGAAAGTGTCATTCTAGCCTCGGGGTTGATCTTCATCATGCCGCGTATGAGAGCTAAACATCAGTCCTGAATATAAACTCCGTACACAGAACTCCATGCGGTATCCGATCCCATGGCTGAAACGTGACGTGACCGTCATTGTTCTTATATTCGCGGAAGTCAGGGTCTTTATCACTGGGTTCCTCCCACGGGGTTATTCCCAAAAGCAATGTAAAGAGAACTGCTCCACACGACCAAACATCGATTTGATCTCCTTCATAAGTGCCAGTTATCTTACTGGTTTAGTAAATTTGTAAAGCACAAAATTACCTCTGGTGCTACGTATGGAGGACTTCCACAAGCCTCTCTTAAGCTCTTTCTCTTCCCCTTGTAGTTGAAGAGGTCAGATAGTCCAAAATCTGCGATCTTAAGATTTCCATCTCCATCAACCAGAACATTCTCTGGTTTGATGTCTGAATCAGTAAGTGGGAGTGCAGATAGCATACCTCGATGAGCAACGCCTTGATAGTGGATAAAAGAAACCCCTGCTACCAACTGATGGAAATAGAAATGTGCAATATCTTCGTCCACCCCCACGTCCGGATCTAAATTCAGCAAGATTACATGTTTTGTAGATACCAATTTTGTCAAATAGATCTCCGCCCGAGGCATACTCCATAGCAATCCACCTCCAGATGTCTGATTCGTGGCTGCCGAAGAAGCGTATGACATTAGCATGCACCGAGTCATGCCCGCAACGTTTGTGTAGTTGCACTTCTTTCAGGAGTTGTTGGGGAGCTAGCCTTCCATCTTCCAATGCATACTGCTTGTGAATAAATTTCACCGCGATAATATCCTTTGAAGAATGAGCTTCACACAACTTGATGCTGGCAAAAGCGCCACGACCAATCGTCTGTCCGACGGTAAAGGGAAGATTCTCTGGTAGGGCGTTGGTTTCGGTCATCTTACGCGTCGAGGACCTGCTAAGACGCGTCGAGGTGACGACACGTGACCGCGGAAGAGAGGCCTCGAGGCCTCTCTTTTCCGCCCCCATGCTATCCACCCAAGTGGAGTAAATGAGATTAATGAGATTATATATACATCTTAACATAAAACTCCAGTATAAGTGAGCTCCATCCGTTTGTACCGCATTGTCATTACCCCTGGCCTTTGAGCCCCTTTCCCAAGTCACCCTTTCCCCACGTCCCTAGGGGTCAAGGGCCGAGTTATATCAAAAAATCGTGCTTGACATTGATGAATGCACTATCCCCAATGCCGACCTCTGCAAGCTCATGCATCATGACTGTAGAGTGTTGCACCACTCGTTCCAGCGGAGCCACTGACGAGCGACCCATGGACACGAGAATGGCAGAATTCAACTCTTCGGCCACGGGAAGCCTAGCAGAGACGTCTAGTAAGTGTGAGACGACCGAATTACGAGGGTCGGTGTATGCAAGAAGACTGAACGCCTCAGACAGCGCTTTTTGCACTTGCGGTGAAGAGTTGTCCCGATAATCCTCTTGCAGGGACTGACCACACTCTAGTGCCACAGTCAGCAAGTCTCGAATATCTCGCGGCTCATCATTGGCGTCATGCATGGTTATGTCCGCCTCGGTTGAGTAGCCGTTTGCAGATTTGGCCCCGTTTCCATTCGCTGAACCGTTTATAATTGGGGCTTTGGTGGGCAGGACAAGGACCTGTTCTTCAGGCGGTAATTGGTCGGCGCACATGCTCATGAGCTCAATAAATTTTCGGCATCGTAGCCCGAATTGAATGTGTGTGTTGTCCAGGAGTACAGTCGGATAGAAGGTATTTGTGAGCTTTATTGCACGATCAATATCTCCATTCATTACAGCACGTTTTATTCCTAAGATTAGTTCCATTGGCCATTCATCTTACGCTGACGCTGTAAAGCCTCTTTCTCCCCTTTATCGTCCGTCTCAACTGTCTTGCCAAAAGCCTCCTTTTCTTGCCTCGTATCCTCAGCAAAAGCACGAGTACTCTCAATGTAACCATCGTGCGCGAGGTAAGAAGAGATCAACCCTTGAATTGTCTCTGCAAGAAGAGCATCTTCGTTGCCAGCTGAAGCTGGGAACAGAGAATGGGAATTGACAGCAGCATATGTCCTGAACTTCTCTTGTCTGATATAATGCTCCACGTCAAAGACGAATGGTCGAGCGCCAAAGTTTACACGCACATGTTCCCCAGCAGTGCGGAGGCCGACTGCAGGATACAGTGTTCCCTTGAGGTCACGAAATGCCGTACCGAGATCCACGCCGTTCTTCGTGTAGAAGGCCGTTCCGTTGCGGAAATTTACTGCGCATCCAACGACGTCTCCAGTGGTGAATTGCGGGCCGTACGGCTTACCCGTACCCTGGCAACAAAACGAATGGCCATCATCGCCGTGATAACCCCAGCTATCGGCTTCCCACCCGGGAAGCTTATTAAGCGGAACGTTTGCTTTGCAAAATCCCAAACCAATGTAGCCATCTTTACCTCGAGATAGAATTTCAATCTCATAGTAAAATATTCCGCACTGCTTGGGCATGGGGTGGTCGCTGCGTACACTTGCAGCGTCCTGCTCCGTTCCCTTGCTTGGCCCTATAAACTTAACCTCACTGCCATCTCCAAGGATCTCGATTGTAGCCATACGGTCCTTTTCACTCCAAACACTAGGTAGGAGGAGTCCGTCCGTTTCAGAGAAGGAGGTTGTCTCCAAGTACTCTGGACACAAACCAACAGGAGGCGTCTCTTCCGCCCTTAACAATGGCTTGCATGGCACGTTGCCTTTGTTATTTGTCATGCCGCCCATATGTATGTCTACCTGTGATCGGGATGTCGGCAAGCTTGTCCTCGGAGTTGAGCTTGCCAGATCGCTGTCGTCATTATACATTTGAGTGCCAAGAGGATACACGGTGCTTCGTGGGAGCAAGCCTTCATCCGGCGAAGAGATGATGTGAGGAGAGGCAGCCGCAAGAACTGCTGCATATGACGTCGAGATTCTCCCCAAGGAAGTTACCCCCATGCCACCGCCACTAGTTGACGATGAGCGTCCGCCATTTGCCCCGTTGCTGGCAGAGGAAGCGTTCGTCATCTCCAGACTTCCTCTCCTGTTCGCCGGATGGTGCCCAGACGGTGGTCTGGTTCAACGCTGGTCGTGACTCGTGGTGGTGATAGGTGGGTGGAGTAGCAAATTATCACGACGGTCGAATGAACGCCATGGAAGGACTCGAAGTGGAAGGAGGCAAGGAGAGGACACCACCAAGGTCAGAGATCAAGATGGATGCAGAGCAAGCTGGAGAGGAGAAGAATGCTGATGGCGAGGCAGCAATGGACGGAGTGGAAAATATGGACAAGCTGGTCGAGAAGAAGGAGAAGAAGGGCATGAAAATAACACTAACTCCCGCAGACAAGAAAACGCTGGCCGTAACTCTCCGAATTTCCTCGGAGAGACTGGGCCGCGTGGTTCAAAACCCGAACCCCAAGCCCCTCCGCATCCACCGCGGTGGCTGGCCCAAAGGCGTCAAGAGGAGCAAGACGGGAGAGGCGATGACGCCGGAGGAGTCGGCGGCCGCAAGGGCGGCGCAGGAAGCGGCTGCAGCTGCTGCAGCTGCAGCCAAGGCGCTCAAGGCTAGTCAAGCCTCGCCAGCGGTGGAGAAGAAAGACAAGACGGGCGATACAACGCAGGCATCCCATCCCAAACTGGGTCCCAAAGGCAACGCTGGCGCAATCAACGCACAGCTGCGCGCCTTGGAGCGAGACGGGCGCAAGTGCCGACGCTGGTCCAGGCGGAAACTGGAGCTGCATTCCTTCACTGGCATGGCGTGGGAGCTGCCGCTGTGGACGGGAGAGGCAGAACTACCAGCGTGAAGCAAACATCGCGGGGAACATTCCGTGAATCAAATTATTCATGTTACAAAACGACAAGGCCGTGCAAAAAGTATCGGGGTGCTGAGGATGCCGGGTGCGAGATGCGTATGGTCGTAGAGGCAGGGGTGTCTTTACTCGGTGGAATTATACCTCTTGATGAGAAGTCGCTTGTACTCCTTTGGGTCTGAATCCCATAACTCGGCAGCTTGCGCATTCAGCGGGCTGGCATTATTGGGGTTGTTTAGAAGACTTTGTAGAGAGAGGAGAATCGAAGTGACGTTGTAAACAGCGCTCCATTTCTCCTTCAGTATGTCCAGGCAGATGTTGCCGCTCATATCCACATTAGGGTGCCACACCGGGCTCGTAAACTTTATGAGAGGAGGTGAGAGCGGGTAGTCTGCTGGGAAGTCGAGCGTCATTTTGTACACAATGCCGGCGTACGGGGTATCCTGGGGCCCTACTATCGTCCCTGTCCAGTGCAGCATGTTGCTGTCGTTGTCTGGGAAAGCAGAAACACCTGGGGTGGCGTTCATCATGAGGCCCATCAGCTCTGACTGCAGCCTTTTGGTTACGTTGCCTGCCGGGCCAACGCTACTGCTTACCTGCAGCTTGCCGGCGTTCGATCCGGAGCCAGGACCTCCACTGGGCACTGGGTTCACACTCTGACTCTCCATCTTCCTCGTGCTCCTGTGTATGCTTGTGTGTTGTTTTGAGGGGAGGGTTGGTTGATGAGGGGAGGTCGAGGGTAAAAAGAGCGCCGAATCTGGAATCCTTCTCACCACAGCAACCACCCTGGAACATGTCAGATGGGAGGAAACGACGATGCAAATGTAACAAGGAGGAGGGAGAGGAGGGCAGGAGTAGAGGGTTAGAGATTAGTGTGGTTTTATTACATATTATCGCCCGTAATAAGACCAAGTGGAACATTCTAGGATTTCGAGTCTGAACAAGCAATGGTCCTTCACAACCCAGGAAACTGGCATTGGGTGAGTAAGAATCTGCAGGCATGGGCCAAGCAGTGGTTTGGGGAAAACCTGATGGTGTCGTCGGACAGAGACGGCGTCCAGGTGAGCGTGGTCCGAGTGGCCGACCAGCAGGGCGACGTGGACGTGAGCCAGCGAAAGGGCAAGGTCATCTGTCTCTTTGATGTCGCTCTAACTCTCGATGTCGTGGGGAGGAAGAAGGATGCTGAAGGAGAGGAGGAAGAGGTCAAAGGCACGATCAACATCCCGGAAGTCGCGCACGATACGGAGCAGGACGAGTATGTGTTTGACGTATCCCTGGATGAGTCGGCATTTACGGCGACCGTCAAGGACATCATTCGTAAAAACATCCAGCCCATACTTCGCGAACGCCTCTCGACCTTTGGAGACACGCTTCGCGAGAAGCATGCCCAGAGTATTCAGCATACAGCAGAGAATGACCCGAAAACTCTAGCATCAACCCCCGCCTCCAGCCAGACGTCACCACCCGCCACCTCAAATTCTGCAAAGAGGACGGCTGAGCCCAAAGAAGAAGGAAGGCGAGCAGTTAATTCGACCTCATTCAACGAAACCTACGAGTTCACAACCTCTGCGGATCAACTTTACCTTGTCTTTGTTGATCCCCCGCGGGTGGCAGCATGGGCGCGTTCGAAACCAGATCCTTACAACGCAAAGGTGGATGGAGAGTTTGCGCTATTCGGGGGGAATGTGACGGGCAAGTTTCTACAGCTCGAGCCAAGCACGTTGATTCGCCAGACCTGGCGAGCAAAAGACTGGCCACCTGGACAATACGCCACACTATCCCTTGAATTCGCTCAAGGAAGTGATGGCACAAAATTGAAAACACAATGGCAGGGTGTACCCCTGGACATGGAGGAAGTTGTGAGAAGGAATTTTGTAGAGTACTATGTGACGCCTATCAAAACCACATTTGGGTTTGGTACCGTCTTGTAATTGGATAGAAGTCATTAAACGCCCCTTTTTGCATAACCCTTCCTCCACTCAACACAAGAGGACTGGCTCACGTCCTGTGGAATACCCCCGCTCCCTCTCGAGCGACCTGTCCTTCCAAAACATAGGGACGGGCCAGTGCTCCATCAGAGTCGAAAGTATATAAGCCATAGGGACAGCAGGATAAGACCTCATTATTCCTTCGGGTGCACTTTGACTCTGGCCGGGTACATTGGAAGAGACTTTGCAGCACAAGTCTTGATAGTGCTGCAAGGTGGTAGTCATCGACGCTGATGTAGATATATCAGGCTGGCCGTTACTGGAACGCTGCTTGTGCAAGCGCGCAAACTCCTGGGTAGCAAATATCTTTCGTTCCGCAATCTGCTCTTGCATCACAGTCCACCACCGCACAGAGTCATCCACACAAGCCCGTCGGTCGTGCGTCCGTATCCTGCATTCTAGATCATTCAGCCCTTCCACAAGATCGAGCTTTATCTCTTCCAAATGCCAAAACTCCGCGCTGTCGTGAAAGTCCAGACGACGCTGTCGATGGTCGAGAGCAATTTTGCGTCGACGTAACTTCTCCCGCCGGTCGAGATCTGCAACGACTTGCTCGGCCAGGCTCGAGCTGGCCGGAAAGTCTTCGCCATCTTCAATGCACATTTCGCATCCGGAATCCTGCTGGCTGCCGTGTATTTTGCGCACGTTGGCCATCCGTGAAAGTAGATACTTTGTTCGAAATAAAGCTCGTTGGCTTGCATGTTTCACGCGGTCCGATAGACTGCTGGAGGAGCGCAGTCGGCAGCCAGGATACAAACCGGGTGTAAGGCTCATGATACTCGGGTGAGGGGAGGCTCCTTTGGCTCCATGGGTAGATATGTGCGCGAATTTGCAGGCAAGAGACTTGAAATCGCTCCTTTAACAATACTCGAATCTGGCATGAAAGCGCTCATTGTCTTGGAATAGAGAGAGAGAGAGAGGAGAGATGGGTTTCATGTTTTCTACGTTTGATTGATTTCGTTTCATTCGTGTGTTTGCCGGCAAGTTGTAACCAAACTGGTGACGAGCCGCGACCCTTGAGCGGATGCACAGGCAACTGCGTTCACCACCGGGTGTAACCCATCCAATGAATGAAAGTCAAAGCACGCGTAATAAGAAGGTCAGTATGACGGGGGAGCGCCTTGAATCGTCACTGGCTACTATTTCACCACGAACTGACTCACCACATGGGTGGTCAAATGAAGCTACAAAGTCGTCCCTAGGTAGTACACTGGGCGGAGTAGAGGATTTTGAACGCGACAGCGATGCTGATCTGCAGTCACATGCGAATGGCGGTGGATTTCAAATTGACGTAAAGGCCGATACAGGCCGCATCGTGGCAAGGCGCCTGATTACCAATCTGATATTCATTCTACTATGGTACATCTTTGCTCTCTTGCTTAGTCTCTACAACAAGTGGATGTTCTCTCCGGACCATCTGGATTTCCACTTTCCCCTCTTCGTCACCTCATCGCATATGCTTGTGCAATTCACCCTGTCGAGCCTTGTACTTTTCTTTGTACCAACTCTACGTCCCCCACGGGATCAAACCATGTCTCGATTTTACTACCTCACTCGAATCGGTCCGTGTGGAGCCGCCACAGGACTTGATATTGGACTTGGAAATACGAGCCTAAAGTTCATCACGCTGGCATTCTACACCATGTGCAAGTCCTCGAGTCTGGCATTCGTTCTGGTCTTTGCCTTCCTCTTCCGACTGGAAAAGCCTACATGGAAACTGGTGTCTGTGATAACCGTCATGACATTAGGAGTTGTTATGATGGTGGCGTCTGAGACTGATTTTGTGCTCATTGGTTTCTTGTTGGTCATTACAGCGAGTGCTTTAAGTGGTCTACGCTGGTCTCTGACTCAAATCTTACTACTCCACAACCCAGCAACCTCCAACCCATTCTCATCCATATTTTTCCTCTCCCCAATCATGTTTCTATCCCTTATCGTCATTGCCTTTCCGGCAGAAGGCTACACCGACTTGATCAATGCTCCACTTTGGCGAGAGCAGGGAATACTCCCCAGTATTGGAATCATACTTTTTCCCGGCGTGATAGCTTTCCTCATGACTGCTTCGGAATTTACACTTCTACAAAGAACCTCCGTCGTCACACTCAGTATTGCTGGTATCTTCAAAGAGGTTATCACCATTTCTGCTGCTGCATTGACCTTTGGTGACCAATTGACACCAATCAACATCACTGGCCTTTTGGTCACCATTGCTGCAATTGCTGCATATAATTACATGAGATTTTCCAGAATGAAGTATGAGGTGGAAACAAAACTTCTTGATCAGGCAGACGAGGAAGCAGAGGATGCCAGGCTGGTTCGAGAAGAATACTCTGATCCATAGATATACATAAGGTTTGGGAATTCGCTGTCTGCGACATGGACTGCACTACTTCTTCCTGCTCTTGTCGTAGGGTTTGCGACGTCCAGCTCCTTTAGCAGGAACCTTGGTCGTGACCTGGGTGGGCTTGATGTCGTTTTGGGCGCGCCGCAGGGTGACGGGGTGCGACCCAATATACTTGCCATTCATCTCCTTGAAGGCGCGCAAGTAATCATCGCTGGACCGAAAGGCAACGAACCCGAATCCCTTGCTCTTCCCCGTCTTGCGATCTCGGATGACGCGTGCTTTGGCACAGGAGCCAAACTGTCCAAAGGCCTTGTGCAACTGGTCATCGCCCACGTCGTTGCCGATATTTCCCACAAACAAGCGGAAATGCTCGGGGTTCCATTCCAAGAGACTGCTGTCCTCCCACTTCTTCCCGGCCCCTTCCCGGACGACGGTCGTCTTCGTGGTCAGCACCTCCCTGTCAGTTTGCTTCTTGGGCACATACGCCGACTGCTGCTGGGCGACGTCTCCGTCCAGATATTGCAGGTTGACGAGCGTCGCCTCCTTCCGCGTGCCAGGAGTCGAGCTGTCATCCTTCCTCTTGCGTCCAAATGTCCCAAACCCAGACATGCGGATGATTGATGGTCACCACGACAGATGAGATTGAGTCCTTGTTCAAGAAACCCGCTCTGAAGAAGAAAAGGCAAGACCCAGCAGATGCAGTAGATACGTACAGGAATGTTAGGCTGAAAAAGACTCAGGGCGAAGGAGATGAGGAGGTTGAAGAAGGGAGGTTTTATGGGGACGGTCTGTCTTCAGAGCAAAAGCAGATCCTTGACTACATAGACAACCGCGAGGATGGAGAAGAGCTGGTTGTTGATGGTGCTTGGCTCAAAAGGGCAGTCTCCAAGCTGGACAAGTCCATTTCAAAGAATGCTCAGATGAGAGCAAAGTATGAGATGACGCCCGAGAAGTTTGCCGCATCGGAATCCGAGCTGGACGCAAACATCAAGAATCTGGTCAAGCTTACGGAGAACTCTGCACTCTTTCCTGACTTTTGCCAGCTTGGCTGTGCCTCGTCTGTGGTCGGACTTATTGGGCATGAGAACACAGATATATCGGCAGACGCGATTGACATACTCAACGAGATCACTGACGATGATACCCAAGCGACCGAAGAGCAGTCCAGTACGCTTTTTCAATCACTTGTCGAATCACAGGCTCCCAGCATGCTGATATCCAATCTCCTCCGGCTCGATGAGACTGTTGAGAGGGAACGGCGTTCGGTATACAACTCACTGAGCGTCATAGAAAACCTGAATTCGATAAACAAAAATTTAGCCCAAGAGCTTGTTGAGAGTAGGGACTTGCTGGAATGGTTGTTTGCCCGCATTCAGATTGGTGATACAGAGTCGCAAAACACTGCATTTGCCATAGAGCTCATATCGATTTTACTGACTTCCTCTCAAAATGTACCTGCCTTTCTCGAGCAGAACGCGATCGAAATAATTTTGCAGCTCATAGCCCCATTTCGAATGAAGAACCCGAAGAGAGGCGAAGAGGAAGAGTTTGTGGAGAACTGCTTTGATGTGCTGGCAATTCTTCTGGATAACGTGGACGGCAAAGACCAGTTTCTCTTCTCTGAGGGAGTAGAACTATGCTTACTGATGCTCAAGGGGCCAAGCCTAGCGAATACTCGAGCCTTGAATCTTCTTTCTCACCTAGTCGGTTCGTCTTTCGGTGGCGCGGGGAGTAAACGACTGGTGGATGCAGGCGGTTTGCGCTTTATTTTTTCGCTTATCATGCAGAAGAATTCACCTCAAGTTGATGAATATGTCCTGTCCATCTTCTCCTCGCTGCTTCGAACACTATCTGCCGAATCAAGCGAACGCAACAGAGTGCTCGCCAAATTTATAGAGAAGGACAATGCAAAGCTCATACGAGTGGTTGGAATGCGCCAACGTTACAAGCTGTTTATGGAAAGAAGAAACGGACATGACGTTGAAGACCAGATATTCGAAGAGCAGCTAGATGCTGGGATCTTTGCTAAAGACATGACCACATTGATAATCGCATGGTTGTATGCCGAGTTGGAAGATTGCCAACCGATAATACGCCAGGAGCTTGCCAAGCACGATCAATCCTTGGACGATTTGAAAACCGACTTGCGAGAAAGTCTTCCATCTGCTGATTCTGATGATGGAGAAGTCAAGGATCTTGCTTCCATGATTCAGGCCCTCCTCGACGTCCTAGACGAATCCACTATGGACGTGAAGTCTTAAATTGAAATCTGGCAAAACGGTGCCGTGCGAAAGAACTATGGGCAAACAGGGCGGAATAGGGCAAAGGGATGCAGTTCATTGTTTAGTCCCAAGTACACGATTGTATTACATCGACGCAATTGCTGAAGAATTACACCTGTGTACATCTTCTATTGGAAGAATAGTGTAAAAATAACATGGGTACGATCACAGCAGGATTTGAACCTGCAACCTTTGCCACCGGAAAGCAATGCGCTGCCATTGCGCCATGTGACCAGACATGTGATTGTAAAAATATAAACTGTATGTACAAGAGGCGAACAAAATCAGTAAGCACGTGACTTAGAAAGACAGATATCTAGTACTAGTACAGCGGGATGGATACCGCCAGATGGGCGCTGTTGCTTCCACAACCTCCAGGCTCACACGCGGTATATGAGACTGGATCTACATACAGAGTCCAATTAATGCCATAGTAAGAATACATGTACTGAAGTCATATCTCTAAACCACCGCTTTTCTAACGCTTGCTTACTCCTTTGTGTTGTTCGAATCACCAATGAGGTGATGCTCGCCAACCGACAGCCCGACCTTTCCAGACCATCCTTTTGATCGTAGATATTCTGCATACCTTTCATCCTCGAGTACTAAATCCTCGCCGTGTAAGTTTGGAATGAAGAAGAAGGTGACGAGGATACCGACCACACCACAAATTGCAGCAATGATGAAGGTCCAGTTCTTGCCTAAATTCGTTTGAATTGGTTTGAATGCAAGTGTTCCAAGTGCAGCGCCTGCTTTGCCAACTGCAGCAGAGATGCCGTACAGCGTTCCACGAACGGGTGTAGCATACGCTTCGGATGAAAGAAGACCCAGGAAATTACCAGGGCCTAGGTTGCCCATGGATTGCATCAATCCGTAGAATACGACGAATAAGGGAACGATTTTGGTGATTCTGTCATAGGCTAAACCAATGATTAGGCCAAATACGATGTATCCACTGAAGCCGAGCATCATGGTATTCCGTCGACCCAGAGGATTGCATAGTGCGGCTCCAACAAAGACACCAGGAAGGGCAATTGAGCCCAAGAGTAGCTGCCATTCTGCAGTTAATTTAAGATTATCCGACGTTTTTCCAACAACGCTCGACAAAATAGTCGCTGAAAAGACTCCATTGGGGAAGGTGACCCAATCATAAATGAACCAAGCGCCACACGTGCCAATGAGACGGCGCCAGTAGAAACGAAAGGTAAGTAGGTAGGGTACGTTGTGTCGGATAGCACTCTTGGTGTAGAGTTTTGACGTGAGCATGCGAATTCGGAAGTAGAAAACAACCAACGGAAACGTGATTCCGATGCCAAAGCACGTTCTCCAGACGGTTGAAAGATGATTTTGGCCAGCGGCAGAGAGGACGATGAGGAAGACGACAGAGTTGATTGGATTCCCCAGGGACAACACCAAGTTTGTAACCAAAATGAATACTGGTCCGCGATTCTTTAGCGTCGTCTCGTTGGCAGCCTCCGCAGCTGATGTCGAGGAAGCAGGATACTCTCCACCTAATCCAAAGCCAGCTATTCCTCTGGCTACTGTCAACCACCAAAACATGGTCTCAATCGTTGCGCCCTGAGCTCCAGCACCGAACCCGGTCCCGAAAATCAGCAGTAGCGTTGTGGCAATCAAAGCAAACTTTCGTCCAAAGCGATCGCAGACGAGGCCAATAACAAGCTGTCCTAAAATAGCGCCTACCAAGAGGGCATTTGAAACGCGTGTAGAGACTGTGGACGTGTACTGTTCGGTGTACTCAATGCCCAGGACAACATTCGTCATGGTCATCAAATTATTTTGGTACCCATCGCTAATCAGCGCAAATCCTGCACAGGCAATCGTGAACCATCCAGACACGCGCTGGCGTCTGGTCTGTGCCTGGCTGGACACGATGTTGGCGGGTTGGCCTTTATCCTGGGAGTCTTGGGAGTCGATGGGGGAAACACGTTGCTGCTCGTTGATGTCCATGGGTCCCATTTGCCTCCCTGACAAGTGTGACATCTGCGTATAATTTTAAGCGTGCGAGTTGACCGCTTTTATTCTCGTTCTCCAATCTTATAGCTCCGTGGCGTGGGCGTATCTGACGCTCATCTGAAAATCCGGGGGATGGATCACATGTCAACGCGCGAGGCTGTGATTGGCCGGGATCGCCGGGAGTGGTCCAATGAGATCAGGCGATCTGCCCACGACAACGAAGGTGGCGAGATAGCAGTGAGGGATAGAGGCGAAGAGAGATCCGAGAGAGGAAAGAGAAAGCGAAGCGAGCGAGGGAAGGGACAGAAGGAGTAGACCATAGACGTGTTTTCGTCGCTGACACCTCGCCCCCAAATTAGCGAATTTTGACTTTGACGACCCCATAAGAAGGAAGAGAGGAGAGTGGAGAGGGGATGGGACTAGATACAACCTCTGAGCTATCAAACTACAATAATAGGTCTAGAATAAACATAAGCTATCAAATTACAATCTCTTTTACTACTTCTTCAAAAGATTCAAAGAATCCTCCAAAGTATCGCACGCCAAGCGCCGGCTCTTTGGCACCGGTCATGGCCCGAATACTGTGCATGCTAAGCTGCGCCAACCCAATCTCTACGGATCGCACGCCCATCTTGGCCGCCAACATAGGCCCGATTGTTCCGCCCGAGCGTACGTCGTTCCGAATCTGGAAGGTCTGTAGCTCCAAACCGTGCTTCTCAGCCACTAGTTTGCTCAGCCCCGAAGACACGAGGTCAGATGTCATGTGGATGTTTGGATCGTAAGAAATGACGGGTCCCACGTTCAGCTCTGGCCGCTGATGCTCTTCGTAGGCCTGAGGCCAGTTTGGATCAAATGCATGCGTGACATCGCTCGATACGAAGAAGGATGAAGCGTACGCCCGACCACAGTCCTCCTTGGAGGTGCATCCCAAGGACTCAAAAGCCCGGTTCATGGTGGCCGGCAGGAAGTTTGAACCCGCCCCTTGCAGCGACAGGGAGCCCACTTCCTCATTGTCAAACGCAGCAGCAACCTTGATTAAACTTCCCTCTGAAGACGCTTTGGAGATGGCAGTGATGGCAGACCATGAGCACAGCTTGTCGTCACATCGCCCCACGGAGATGAATTCCGAGTCGAGACCAAGGTAGCCTGCTGGTTGGGCATCGAAAAATTCAAGCTCCCATCCAAGTAGATCCTCTTCTTTGGCACCCGCAGCACGAAGTACGGCACTGGTCAGCTGCTTGGGGTGAACTGCCGACTCTTTCGTATCTCCAGCTGTCTGGCCCACAACTGGATTAATTTGGGTCTCTTTGTTGAAGTTCTCCGTGTTGAGACCAAAATGGGGGGCCAGAGTAGGAATTCGCCCGATAGCACCAGGCAGCCGGACCAACTTCTTCTCGTATCCGCCTCCAGAGCTCTTCACCATGACACGCCCAGCGAGTCCCAGATCCCGATCGAGCCAAGTGGGGTTTCCACCTCCGGCATAAGGGGCAACTGCGACTTGCAGAAACTTGGAGTTCGGCGCGACGGTCGAATTGGGTTTGACTTTCAGCGTTAGTGCGTCCGAATGGCCTCCCACAGCAATGAAACCGTTGCCAGCTTTGTAGTTCTCGCCTATGATGAAGCTGATGATACTCGAGCCATTGCGCTCCACAAAGTACTTTCCCCCCTTTTCAATTTGCCACGCTGAAGCCTCGTGGAGCTGTTTGAAACCATTCTCCTTGAGCGTATCGGCAAATCCGTGCGTCGCATGGTAGACTGTAGGATTCTCATTAATAAACTTGATGAACTCGTCGCCATATGTCTTGTTCATGTCGACTAGCGAGAAGTCTCCGGTAAGGCTCTCCACAGTGTCACTGCGCTCGCTCGTCTCTGGGACCTGGCTCTTTCGTAGACCCATGGTGGTGAAGGATGATGTGGTGAGGGTAACGGTTGGTGGGCGGGGGCGGCTTATCAAACAGAATTTCCCGCCACCACACCCCCGGTTTCAGACTCTTCAGACGACGAAATGTTGAGATGAATTCCACTATAAATACCAATATACTAAAGACAATAGCCTCGCAAACCCCTTCCTTTCCTAGTCCTTCAAATTTCCAGAAATGGACTCCGACCAGTCTCATGACTTTGATGAAGCTCCACCCGTGAGAACGTGCAAAAGTACACCAGATCCTCCTCCAATGGCCAGGAGTCCAAAGCGGCCCAAGAGGCCACCCGGTGAATTCATAATAATAGCAGGTAGTATCCCTAGACCCATGCCATACAATGCAAGGCGATCTGTGCGATTCTGAGATGGATTCCAAAAGAGACGGTAAGCACGGTCGTAGTTTTGATCAGCCGTAGATTGTCCAAGGCGAATGGCCCCGGCAACACAGGCTAATGCCGACGTAATCAGACTCGTTCGCGCAACAGATCTAAAGACCGTAGCATACGTGTACCGTTGCTTCCTGAAAAACACATTTGGCAAGATGAAGAGGGGGCTTATAATTGGGCCCACTTGGAGTCCTTTCCAGGCGATATGAGCCATTGTCAGCGCGACGTTGGCGGCGGACTGTGTGTCTTGTGGCTCAGCGAAAACCCCTTCTAGTACCATTGT
>JAABUO010001976.1_pt1 | contig 25649 bp, 21 predicted proteins | sample 5559291 | NCBI WGS metagenome assembly JAABUO01 (sample SAMN10711878, study PRJNA513372) | rock metagenome | isolation source: Antarctica rocks | place: Antarctica: Victoria Land, Finger Mt sud
CGAACGCATTTGCTGCATCAAACCTGCATATTTTCCGGGGATTTTTGAAGCGTTGAAGTCGCCTCGGCCGGCTCTACGATTCATGTCATAGAAAGTACCGAGCTCGAGGGCGTCTAGTAGAAGTTCGGCCTATATGACGGATTGACCGGGGGGCATATGACGAATCGCCGCGCCAAGGCGGATCGCCGCCGGGGGGGTTGGGAGCGTCATATGCCCATATGACGGTCGGGAATAAGAGGTAGAAGAATTGAAGATATTGCTCGATGTTCTGATTAACTCGTTTGCTTTGATTATTGATCTGAGAATGATAGACGATGAACAATCAAAGAGAAATGCTCAGTCGTTTGCAAAGAAACTTTTATAGTATAGAGATGAATTGTGAATCTCGATCAGATACTATGAAGCTTGATAGATCATGAGTTTGATATACTCATTGAATCAGCATTTCAGCTGTCTTTTTGACAGTGATATCTTCATCATCAATGATGCAAAAAATATAATGTCTTTCTTTTGACAATCTGCAGATGATCGTCAGAATAGCGTTGTATTCGCTTGAATCAGATAAATCAATAATGAACTTCATTGCTATGTCTTGTCATCGCTGTTCAGATATTGATAGAGATTGAAGCAAGTCATTTGATTTATTTCTAAATATCTTTGAACGTTGACAGATATAGCAGTTTTGAATATATCGATCTATCGTTTTCCGCATGAATGATCAATAGTAGTTTCGCTTTATGACTTTCACAGTTCTAAGAATATCAGAATGATCGACTGATGATTGATCGTGCATCTCACGAATCAGATTCATTTGCAGAAGCTCGTTGAACGAGACTCATAACTGACTATCATGATACAAGATTTCATTCTGAATTTGACAATTCTTTAATTTGATATCTTCATCTTGTGTCTCGTCTCTTGCTATTGCTTCGCGAAGTAGCGTACAATTCTCGTCGATTTCATTAGTTTCAAGAATCTGTTTATAAATTGATTCACTGATGTTCTTCTTTAGATCAGCAATTTTCATTCAATTCAAAGTCAGAATAATGATTCATTGATAGCGAACGCGCTCATCTTCTGAATCTCTGAGCACGACGTCAGCTCAACAAGTTAATGCATTGATCTTGATGTTCTGTTTGTCAGATCGATACATTATTCTGAAGTTGAAGTCAACGAACTTCTGAATTCAACGCATCTGACATCTGCTCAGCTCTTTATCTTTCATCAACAAGATAAGCGCTTGATGATCAATGAACATCTTGATAGAAATGTCAGTTAGCTTCAGTTCGAATCATCAGTGTTCAAATGCTCAAATGATGATCAGAAGTTCTTTATCATATATCTCGTAGTTGCATTCAGCAGAAGACATGTTCTTGCTATAGAAGACAATTGAATGTAGTACTTCTTCGTCATTATATTGAGAGAGAACTTCATCGTTGACGTAGTTGAATGAGTTAATTTCAAGAATAGTCTCACGAGTTTGATCAAAGTGACGTAGTATAGAAGTCTCAGTCATACGTCTCTTCATATAATCGAATGTCGTCTGACAGATCTCATTTCATTCAAATATGATCTTCTTTTGAGTAAGTTGAATCATGAAATGAACAATCTTCGAAAAGTTCTTGATAAAGCGTCGATAGAAGTTGCAGAAGTCAATGAAGAACTGTATCTGAGTGAGATTATTGAGTGTAGATCATTCAACGACTGCTTGTATCTTTCAAGAATTCATCTTCAGTTCTTTGATTAATATCAAGAGTTCTAGAAAGATAGTTTTCTGAACATGAAACTCGCACTTGTTGATGTCTATCTGAAGATCAGCTTCTCGTAGTCTATTCAAGATCAATCGTACATGTCGTTTGTGTTTCTTCAAGATCTTGCTGTAAATGATAATGTCATCTAGATAAATCTGACAAAACTGATGTAGATACCTGAACAACACGTCGTTCATATAGTGTTGATAGAACGCAGATTCGTTGATTAATTTGAAGAGCATTACATGATATTTGTATAAGTTGAAGAAGATAATGAAGATAGTCAAATCTTTGCTATCTGAATGCATGCGTAGTTTGTTGAACGCGACAATGATGTTTAATCAAGTCAAATACTTGCTTTCTTGTATATGAATAAAAGTCTCGTCTATCAATGACAAAGAATAGCGATTTCGTTTGATCAAAGCATTGAGCTTTCTGTAATCGACGCAGAAATGCAGACTATCGTCTTTCTTTTCAATAAACAAGATGAGCGAGACGTAGAATGCGAAGCTGAAGAAAATGAACTCTTTGTTTAGATGATTGATCAGATATTTCTTTATCTTCTGAAGTTTATGATCAAACATCTGATAAAGTCTGCTTCTAGAAGATGTTTCTTCATCAATCAACTCAATTTTGTGATCATAGAAACGATGAGATGATAGTTGATTGATCATAGCTCGATTGAACACGTCTAGATAGTCATGATACTCGAGAGAAAGCTTGACTTTGATCTTCTCAAGAGTCTTGACGTGAGAAAGCTCATGCAGATTTACTTCTTCAGACTTATTTTCAACTGTAGTTATGAGTCGATCGATTTTCAAGACGATAACAGCAAAGATCTTGACGTCTGATCATTTGACTAACATTCTATATGTCGCTGTTTCTATCATTGCTATGTTCATTGAACTGAAAGAGAATGATTTCAGACTGAACGTTGACTTAGAATTTTTGATGTTAGTTAAAGTTGCGTCACGCAATTTTAACTGTTCAATTAGTTTAACTGACTTCTCATTAAACTGATTAAAAGAGAATGATTTCAGACTGAATTGAGATGTAGTAAAAGATCTCTTCAGTATATGAGTAGAAGTCAAACTCTTCTGCTTCGTGATTGTCTTGTTGCTTGAGAGTAGAACAATCGATTTCTGACTAGAAATGAAATTCGAAAATTGAAGAAAATCGATTCACATATTTATCACTAGATTGATTTTGTTCATTCATGTTTTTTCAAGAATCATTTGATGTTGATTTAATTGAATGATCAACATAAAAGCTGTGTCAATCGTATGATCTTGAACAGTCAGATTCGAATAAATGACATGAATAATGAATTTCTTAGCATAATGATCGTTGAATTCTCGAATTGACTTCGCTTTGATTAAAGTCAAAGACTCGATTTGCAACTGATCACAAACAATCTGCGCGATTACTTCATCAATGAATAAATAGTCAGCAGCTTTGATGTTAATCAATGACTTCAATGAGTAACTAATTTCATTGCTAGAAAGTACATATTCAGTAGTCAAAGATTCAGAAGCAAAAGAATCATCTGACATGCTTGTCGTTAAAGAAATTAACACATCTTTCATCACGTCTTTGATGAAAGTCTTTAGTTTTTTGTCTCGCTATTCTTGAAAGACATTTTCTCATTCTCTTTATTCTTCGAAATGATGATCTCATGTAGACGAAGAGTGAATGCACAAGATGCAGAAGTGTCAATCTTGTTCAGCTGAGAGCAATTCTTGAACAAATGATCGAAAGTCTTGCAGATGTAGCAGATGATTGACGATCTCGCTGATTCAGAGATAGAAGAGATAGTCGACTTAACATAATCGATTATCGAAGTTGTTACTGACAGAGAAGTAGCGTGTTTATCAGGTACGATAGTGACTTTGACAATGACAGTGCGACGTTCGCTGCGAAGCTGATAATTGACTCGTTGTTTACTATTCACATCTTGAAGAAAGATTCTTAAGCGAGTGAGCGAAGTAAAGTTCTTTGAACAGACTGATAAAGCATTCTGCAAGCGATTATTGATTTTATTCTGAAGATCATTCATCAGAGTGCAATCATCGTATTCAAGATAGCTGAATAGCTTCATAAAGTTGAAGTAGAAGACATTGAAAGACTTGTCTGCTTGCTTCAGAGTGTTGTACTCGCGACGACACTTTCGATTCTTATTCATTTCATCGTATATTTCTTTCAGATGCTCAAATAGCTCGTCGATCAAGATGTATGAATGCAAAGCATCATGTTGACATCAAGCGAAGATGTGCTCAGCAGCATCATCTTCTAGTCTAGATATCACATAGACAATACAGATATTCTCATTATCGAAGTGATCAACATTTGTCTGAAGCTTGTTGTCTATCTTGACTCTTCAGCTGTCTCATGTTGATTCATCTTCATCAGTGAATATAGATAAGTTCGAAAACTTGAAGAACTTGTGATGATCAGGGTTGAATAGAGTGAACGACTTTCGTCGAGTATGATTCTTGATAGAAGCTCAAGACTTTGTAGACTGTTGAGATCAAAGCTGATTCACTGAACGCTGTCTCTTTTTTAGACTCAATACTTTCTCTCGTAGTTCAATGATAGTCTCTTCTTGAGTGTTTATTGTCGTTTGATTGATATTTAGCTCATCAAGTCTCTTGATGTGATCGACTTGTAGAACGATTCAGTGTTCATTGCATTTTAGAATCATGTCTCGTTGATCTCTTAACTCATCTAACATCTTGATGATCTCATTTGATTGATCAAGAGCTAACTGACGTAGTTGTTCTTCAATCTTAATGTTTCATGAAGTCTTGACGTTCTTAGCTTCAGTTGAGACATCAAAAGATAGTAAAGAAACTCGTCTATTTGCAGTGCTTTTAAGCAAGTGAGCTGTTCGTGACTCGACTGACTCGTTGTCGCGTATCATGATGAGAAGATAAAGATAGATAGATAGATTTGATTGTGATAAATTTGAATAAATTTGATGAAAGTAATTCAAAGAATCTCTTGCGAATTTTCTGAATAAACGAAGTAGATTATTTCGTATCATTTACACATCGATAGCAGAGTAGTTGATTAGCATTTATCTACTGTTAGAAGTCAGCATAAAGCGAGTCATATGAATGTCATTTAACTAATAAATAAATGCTAATAAAGAAAAGTATCTACAGAAAAGAACTTGATTCTTATATGTATGTTTCTCAGCTCTGTGCTAGACTCGATTGAGTTGATATCTTACACATATAATGCAGAGTTTCAATGACATCACTTCTAGCTCGAATGCTCACTAGACTCGATTAGAATGAAATCAAGACGAAGACTAGAAAGAATAAATGAAGATTAGAATCGTAACATATTCTCTCTTACAGACATTTTTCAAAAAGAAAGTGTATTTGTTTTAATGTATCATCAATGAATCTGCGCATTATTCTATTTATGAATTTTGTGTATTTTAAAGTCTTGTTGAACATCATCTTGTAGATGATTCTCTTAATCTTGCAATGTATCAGCAAGATGTCATTCTCAATTAAGAATGAGTACTTAAAGTCTTTTGTATTCAACATGAGAATTTTTAAAGATGATGAAAAGTAAGTTTAAAACATCATTTTCATCTTATTTTATGCTGTTGTAGTGATGTCAAAGCATTCTGACTTGATCAAAGAGAAAATTGTTGCTTAAGTCAATGTATTTGCAATTGCATTTTTTACTCATTTTGCAGTTTTGAACAGTTCTCTCAAGAATTGTTTAATGTTCTGCATGATTTCTTGATATTCACTGCATTTCTATTTTCTGATGATTTTGCTCTTCTTGTCACATGCTTAAATGTACTCTGTTCAATTATTAATGATTCAACAACTTCTTTTCATTCGTTGTATGCTCTTGATGATCTTCATACACTTCTTCATTTATTCTGCTTTAATCATTTTGTGTGATGTCGCTCAGAAATCAGAAATCTCAATGATTTTCTTCAGTGCATTCAGCAATTGCTTAATGTATTCATTTATGCGCTGATATCTCATTTCATGATTCAACAGTGATTTCAACATTTGTTCTTTCAAAGTATTAATGAATTTCTCTTCATTCATTGTTTTTCAGTTGCAACGCGATTTTCACGCTGATTCTTTGCAAACTCTGAAATTTATAATTGTTTGTATCAATAAATGATTTAAGAAGTTTTTCATTTCTTCATTAATTTTGCATCTTATTATTCAATTCATAATGTTATCTGTTGTGAAGATTAAATTTATTATCATTTGAAATTTCTGATAATCTTTCATAATTATATCTTGAGATAACATCAATGATGTATCAACATTTGTAATCATTTCAATTAAATCATTTGACAATAAATGTTGTTTTAAATAAAATAATTTTTCTCATATAAAGCGATGCAGATTGAAGTTTTCTACAAGAATGCATTCTTTTAACATGTGTAACATCTTTTTGATGTTTAAAAGACTTTTTTTTTCATGAATGACTTTGTGATCTTTAAATAATGAATTATATACTTCATGAATGTGTATAACTTTCTGAATCATCTGTATATTATCTATTAATATTTATAACATAATTGTGTTTACATCTTTGAAGTATCATGTTAAGTATCAGATGTTGCTGTCAATTCTTTTATTTATGTAGAAATAAATTTTACTTTCATTATTTTTCAGCATAAAATCAACAGTTGTTGAACAGTACGCTTTGAAATTCTTATCAAATCATCAGAGTTCTTGAAGAATCAAAATGTCATAATTCTTTATCTTTTTCTCATGTAGTAGCATTATCATCATCTTTTCTCTGAACTTGTGAATATTGTACTGTAGTATTCAAAGCTTCTTTTGCTGAAACATTATAGTTTACATTCAAGATTGTTTGATGTTCTTTTAAGCATTTGCAATGTGCTTACTTCACTTGTAAAATTTTCAAAAGAAGATGATATTAAAATTGATGTAATTAATATTGACTTCAACTTATTTGTTTTTGACTTCTTAACTAAATGATTCAATATAATGTTTTCGAATGTGATGATCATGCTAAACAAATGACTTTCATTTGTTGAATGTCTTTGTTTTCTCTTCAAATCATTGTTTATCAATGATTTCAAACTGATAAATATTACTGTAAATGTTTTCAACATTATCACTTTGAGTTCTTTCTGCTCTTGTACGACGTGATATAAAGATCTGTGTTTCATGACTCTTTTTATTCTCTCTTTTTCAATCTGTTGTTTATGACATTGAGAGTTAAAGACTCTGTGTATATCTCAACATGTTTCACATTTTCATATATCTCAAGTCTGTTTATAAAAATAGTGCTTTAAGTGATGATTTAACGCATAGTAAATGCATTTTTACTTGTTTCTGCATTCATATATCTTATGATCATAGTCTTGATACTTTAAACATTGATGTGTTCTACAATTTAAATCATAGAACTGCGTGATTTTTATGTCAATTTCATGACATACTTTCTCATCAATTAACTTGTTCATCATTTCAGCGCTGATTACATGTATCATCAGTAAGATGTATCTCTTCTGTTCACTATTCTTTGTGAATCACTCAACTTTCTCAATCATCATCTTTAAATGTATGTTTTTATTGATCTTAATGAATATTTTCATTCTCTTCTTCTTTATATCTTTAAACATTTCTTCAATTTTAATTTCATGTATCACTATCTTGAAACTAACTTCATGCAGACTTATGTTCAATAAAATCTCTTTGATTCAAAAATTATTTTTCTTCAATATTCTTTTGTTATCTTTCATCTTGATTCAAAATATCAGTAGATTTGATCATCTCTTCATAGTTTCTATGTTTTTATGTGTTGATAACATCTTGTCAACGTCAATTTCTTTCACTCATCTTATTATGTTTTTTGTTGTTATCATCATGATTCTCTTGATCTTCTTTTTCTCTTTAATAAAAATCTTAATCTTAAATTTCTTACAATGATTTTGCACTGATGATGCAACATCAGCGCTAAAGACAAGATAATTCTTAAACAACATTGTTGACTTCTTGTTTGCTCTCTTCGCTCAGTTGTCAATGCATCTCTTCTTTTTTGTGAACTTCTTTTCAAGTCTGCTCATTATCTTTTTCAATCTCTTCAGCTGATTCTTCATGCATCGATTGACAGTTAACGCAGCAACGCGTTGACGCGTCAGCTTTTCTATCATCTTTGTTAATTTTCTCATTTCTTTTCAGAGCATCAGCTCGTTGTTTCTACGTTCGTTGAACTCATAAAGTACTCGCAGCTTGTTCAATTTCTCATGTATATTCTTCATCTTGATTGAATTTTTCTGCAAGATAGCAATACTCATCTTCTACTCACTCATTGACATCACATCAATGATGCTCATCATTTGCTCTTGATGATCAGAATAAAGCATAAGCATTATGTTGATGATGTTCTATTGTCAAAAGAGATTGATGTAAATAATATTTATTAAAAAGATTCAATGTTTCTCATTGATCTGCAAATCAGTTTCATTGCTGAAAAATTATTTTAATACAACATGTCAATGCTAATTTAATCTTTGATAAATAATAATCAGTATTTTCACAAATTATGATCAATATTTATGAGAAAATCTTTATCAATAGTAATTAATATTTTCATGAATCATAATTAATATTCATAAGAAAATCTTTATCAATAATAATCAGTATTTTTATGAATCATGAAGATGCAATCAAATCAATTACATTATTTTATTGCATTATTATTCAATAAGTTAATAATAATAAATCATATATTAATGAATTGAATTAAAATTTTAAATTAATACTTAATATCAATATTATGACTTGATCTGAATACTTAATATCAACATTATGACTTAACTTAAATATCTAATTTTAAAATTCTGACTTAAATTAAGTTTTAATAAGTTGAGAACTTGATTCAAGCTTAATGACTTAACTTGATGTGATTAGTTTAATTACAATTTAAGTAATATATAAAAAGCAGAATTATTATTTATGCAAAATAATGCTTCAATATATAAAGTCAGAAAATTAAAGTTTTGATTTCAGAAAAATGATACAAAAGTCATGAAGTGATTTTTATACAATCTTGATTTAAATTTAATTGAAAATTTTTGAGTTTTACTAAAGAAAAAGATTTACAAAGTTTATTTGAATCTAAATTCATTGAAGAATAAAGAAAATGAAGTTAAAAATCAGTTGTTTCGGATTTTACAAAGAGTCTGAGTGAATTTACAAGAAAAGATAATGAAGAAACTAATATTCAGTATGTTTCACAGATGTGCAGCTGTAAACAAAGTAAAGAACTGACATATCAAATATTGATTGAGAAATTGTAACTTATATACTATTAAATAGTTAGTTCAAATATTGAAGTTTCTCAGCTTGATTTCAGAATTTCCTGATTGCATGCATGTGAGAGAAATGATTTTGTGATTTCGTAGTTGAACACTTAGTGCGAGACATTGTAAATACAGCTCAAAACTCTTTGCTTTCTTCTGTATTCTTAGTATTCTAGTTATAGCTATCTCTATAGATCAAACATTCTACTCACTGCATGCTCTACTTATTACATTCTAGGCACGATCTCAACAAGAGCGAGATGTGAGAAAGTCTCAAAGAGATTTTTCACATTTTCGCACTCGAGACTTACATATCTGTGATCATAACACATGAAGCTTGAATGAAATCTCTTTCATTTTGAATGCATAGCTTGAGAATCAAGTCAGGTGACTATGTTTGAGCAGCGTTCTTGAATGAAACTTAGACAAAAGTCTCGAGGCAATTGTATTCTAGTCGAAGTGCGCGAAGTCATAACAGGCTCTTGCTTCTCTTTGCTTTCTCATGCTCCCTCGCTGCTTTCTTCAAAGCGGTCATGCTTTCTTTTTGAACCTGAAACGGGAATTGACGATCCTGAGTTCGGGGTCTATATAGTGGTTGGCCTGCTTGGCACTGTTATGTCGCCTACGCCAAACATGAGGGCTCGGCCAACGCGTTAACGTCTTCGTTAACACGTTAACGTTCTCATATGTTTGGGGTGAAAGACATAACAGCATCGATAGGCAGTCGCCCGAGCAAACGATGGTCTCAAAAGCTGCCCATCGGCATCAAGAACCCCTTCTGCCTAAGCGACTAGCTATGAAGTGAGAGGGTGGGAGCAAAAGAGCTTTCCGGCCGAACTCTATGAGATGGTGAATGAAAACAGGTGGGTAGGCCACTTATCTATTTATGCCAGACCTCTTCAGCGGCGCTGCCTACCTCGGCTGAAAACTCTGTAAAATCTCTTCTTTTAGTGCCCGACTCGCTTGCTCGGTCAAAAGCTCTCACTCAAGCTGTGGTGAATTATTGGTCTAGGGTCAGTCTGCTAATCCGCTCTGAGCAGAATGACTGCAAACCATACAGACTTCCATCATGGTAAGAGTTTCGCACTCATCAATGTGTTTTCCTTTGATATGCCTCTTTCACTCGTATTTTTCAACCAGCAGTTTGCGCGAAATAATTTGACACTTAGGCTCATATCCGCTTTAAAAGTGATTGCGCCGCAGTCGTCGAGATATTCGTTCATTTCTGAGCAAGCCTCTATGCAGTCATCGACCGAGTATGCAATTAATCCTACAGGTCTTTCACGATATCGGTGCGCTGAGCAGCTGGAGAATTGCCTTGGTAATTCATAGCGCAGACAAATTGGAAGCTTTGACCTATTCGGGAAATTTACGTTGTAGAGTCTATCTTAGGGCAATCGAGTGCGAGGCTGTTGACATCATTCGGCTTGGGCACAGAGACGTTATCTAGTGCTGTGGGAGTACTATTTGTTGGCTTTGCGGTAGACGAAGGCATACTCGAAGAAGTATTTGATGACGACAGATTCGGACTTCTACCATCTGAATTAGTCAGATGTACTCATCTGCAACTTAGCTTTTGAAGCGACAATGTTTACCTTGAAGAGGTATCTGCGACGATCTTTCCATCTATCCCACCACCAATTCCTGCGAGGATGACTACTAGAAACAGGGCAAAGCCGAGCCAAAAAGTTGTATTTCGCAAGCCGCATGTCTTTCCTTGGTTCTTCCGATGCGTAGAAATGGGCTGAACACTTGGTATAGTTTCTTTCTCCGTATGCAACTTACTTGGCAACGGGTACGTCGGAGCGACTTCGAGGTCATTAGGAGCCACTTCAGGATCATCAGCATCGAATGCGACTTCAAGATCTGTGTGAGTGCGCTGTTCATAGTTCGTCATGAAGACAAATGTGAAAGCTGCTGTCTTTGAAATGATCGATAGTGTAGAAAAATTCGGGTCAGTATTGTCATACTAAACACTAAGTCGCAGCCTGATCGCTCTGCCGTTGACTTCTTTTCATTAGCAAGATTTCAGGACCAAAAATCTGAAACGAGTGACGCGTTGTTCCTCGCATTCAGGGCTTGAACATGAAAGAATAATCAATTATTTGATGATCGATCTGTAAACCTCATACAATTCAATCTCGTAAGGTCTTGGGGGCGCACAAACCCGGCGCATAATGTGTCTGCTCGCTCCATATATCAGTCGGTTAGATAGGGGTAGTTCTTGGCGCGGTTGAGCAGCTGTTGAACACCGTGGGCCTTGAGAGCGACGAGCCTGCCAGTTATATGTATATTTCCACGCTACACCGCTCAGAACGAATGTTAGTATACTACATCAAAAGCTAGTTAGATGACTCTTTAGAGAATGTATCTGCATGGTGCCAGCGTCAAGAGAAGGCTTAAGAACATTAAAGTTACATATGTGTAACAAGGCAACTACACAATGAAATCCCTCTTATGAAACCATTACTAATCACGACGTAGCTTTTGGATCCACAAATTTAAGTAAACTTTGAAAAGAATTCTTAGTCTGGCCGTTGGGTTGGGTGCGCGGAATTTGACTAAACAAAGCAGTAAATTTAATGTTTTCCATGATTGTAGTTTATATCAAGCATTTACTTGATGTACACGTCAATGTGTAGATCACATCTGACTTGTTGGTTAATACGTTAACGTGTTGATTAAGCAAAGTGTCACCTTGGCCAAGCCCTGATTTTTGGGGCAGGCGACATAACAGTATCAATTTCAGAGTTCTGAAAATCTAAATGATACGGTCAGGACCTTCGGGTAGTCATCGAGACTGTCGTTGAAATGGACAATAGACCGAGTTAGGTCGAAGACCTCTCAAGACACAGTGCAGCCATTCTGCTAGCCATTCTACTGGCCGTGACGTGCCCGCGTCGGCCTTGCCAGAGCCGAGATGCAGCGCAAGCCCACCTCTTTTTCTTCGCTATACCTGCCTATCTTGAAGTTGATGTTGGAAACGAGGTACGTATGCACATACCTATGCACATACGTATACCCCGGTGGTTAGTTATTTCCGCTCCGGCCGAAGCCGGCTTGGCGCTAGGGGTATTTATCCCTCCTCCCACTTCTTCCTTCCTTCGTAGTTCCTACCTACTAGATAGTTCAGTCAATATATCTACATGCCTATCTGCCCTCATGTCCTCGTATACCAAGAGGTTATGAGCCCGGGTTAGCTATACCGCTACCGCAAAAATAACAAAGGGCAGAAGCATCGAACTCGCTGTCACCAAAATTGGCGGAGATCTTCCCTATCGACCTTCATCCCCTCCATACCTCAACAACGATGGAAGGTTCGGATTCCTATCGTTTCCCTAAGCTAAAGGGGGACGAGAATTACGAATCATGGGAAGTAGAAGCAACCAGTGACCTGAAAGCCAAAGGTCTCTGGTGGATCACCTCGGGGAAGCTGGAGAAACCGGAAATCCCGGATCCCAACGCCATGACAGCAGCCAAAAAGGAGTACGTCAGTGCTATTAACCACTGGGAAGATAAGGACGACAGAGCCTGCGGTATGATTAACTTCAGTATCGAGCAGAGACCTGGAATACACGTAGGCAACATAGAGATTGCTATGTTGGCCATTCTAAAGGATCAATACGAACAGTCGGATCTTACTACTCTAAACCTGGCAATTAGGGAGCTCACCCAATCAAAGCAATCAGACGATAACTCCCTATGAGGCGTGGCATGGCAAGAAGCCTGACCTTGGCTACCTACATACATTAGGATGCACAGCCTATCACCATATGAAGGGAGCTCGTCGGAAACTCGATGACAAGAGCTTGAAATGTCAGTTCTTGGGCTACGAGGGAGCTGGCTGGTTGCTGAACCGGCCGGTCCCACGAATAGGAGCTCGCCTTCAGAGCTAGAGCCAGTTCCGATAGGGAACAATAGGAGCTCGCTTTCAGGGCTAGAGCTAGTCCCGATAGGGAACAAGGGAGCTGGCTGGTTGCTGAACCGGCCGGTCCCACGAGTGGGAGCTCGCTTTCAGGAGTGAGCTTGATGCTCACATTAAAAATGACACCTTCGTCGGATCGGCGAATACTGCCGACGATCATGACCTAGCTGTCAAACAAATCGTTCGTTACCTGGCCGTTACTGCTGAGCTGGGGCTTCGATATGAACCTTCCAAAATGGAGGGAGTCGGGGGAGCTGAATTCAACCCCGTCAATCACCCCCGGGCTAAACACATTGATACGTCGTATCACTATGTCCGGAACACGGTAGAAGAGGGAGCAATTAGATTGAAATACATACCCACCGACCAAATGGTGGCCGACGGCTTAACCAAGCCCCTAGACTCAGGCAAATTCCTAAGGTTCAGGTCAATAATGGGACTAGCGTCGGGCAATGACGCTGCCGCCGGGCATGGCGCCGGCGAGTAAAAGAGCATGAATATACAGTCAGTAGAGGGTCTGGATAGCTTCAATATGGAGCTTCAATTCCTAAGAGGGAGTGTTGAAAACGGGGAACAGTACTGTTACCCCTGTGGTTAGTAATCTCCGCTCCGAGCCCTATAGGGCTGGCGCTAGGAGGTTCAGAGTTCTTCCTCCCTCTGCAGTTCCTACTTTCTGGTTATTTCAATCAATATATACACATGCCTATCTACCCTATGACCTCGTAAATCAAGAAGAACGAGCGCTTAAATGTGTTGATTAACAGCGCAGGTATTATGGCGCAACTACCATAGTTGACTAAGAACGAATTTGAGATTCAGTTCGGCACCAATCACAAGGTTAAGTGCTTGATTCATAATTCAACTGCACAAGCTGATCTTACCTGAAAAAGCTCATAACTCAGCCAGAGCCACGCTCCCTTGGTCAAGCTCCCCAACCCTCTGCTCACAGTCACGGTCGCAAAGTTTCAGTCGGACGTTCGTATCATTAACGTCTGCAGCGATGTTCACATCGCTTCACGGCCTGCCGGCTTCTTGTCAGAAGCATGTGTCACCGATATGTTCATGTACTTCATCTGAACGAGATACGGCCAGTCAAAATTGATCAACATACTGTTCACTGTCGAGCTCTCGCAACGCTATCCCAGCATCACATTCATATGCATTCACCCAGGCGACGTCGCGATGAATCTTCTCACTTCGTTTCCGGAAGCTCATCCCTACCTTATCATGATGATGATGCCATCTTGGAAACTTCTGGCAACGCCAGCGAGCCGGGGCGCCTGGAATCAAACGTGAGCACCTACTACGCCAGTCGTGAGTAAGGAATGGACGAAGCTGGAAACGAAAGGGAGGAAGCAAATTCTGAAGGTAAAGAATGAGGCCTACTATAGGCCGGTCGCGAAGGAGGGTGTTCAGACTGGGTTGGCTAGGGATCCTGAATTGGCAAGGCAGTTGTATGAGTGAATAGAGAAGCAGTTGCGGGGAAGAGGGTATTGAATAGTACACGTAAGGAAATCGAAATCGCAAAAATTAGCTGCAAATTCTTTTTTCGTTGGTCGAAAGTTCGCTCTTAATGATTAAGTCAATCAAAGTAACGACTACAGCTATGAATACGAGTTTGAGGCATGTGTCAACAGGAGCGTCGAGATGAATAAGTTGATCAATTGTGAATCATGTCTAGTCGCAAAAAGACTTCAAAAAGGTTCAAGAATGATACTAAAAAGGTGATATTCTTAAGTCTCTAACGATCTTCAAAGCACTTCTTTAATTAAACTCTGCCTACGAAACGTGCTATTGTAGGAACTGACAAAGAAACTTTACGAGGCATTTTGAATAGCAAGGCCCTTTTGCCATTCAGTCAGGGCTTTTTGAAGCGCCTATTCGCTTTGAAAATCTCTGCTAGAATTCAATGCGTGCGTTCACACCTTCCCCCTTCTCTCCCTTCAATTTCGAGATTTTCACAGTTACTAGGCCCTCAATAACAATACAAAACAGTAACAAACTTTCATAATTGAACAATGTTCATCCGATGGTTGTTCATGCCCTAGAAATCAGTTCACTTCAAAGGTCTCGCTACGTTTCCCCCAATTCAAGTCAGTTGACAAGGAATGAACTTCTACTGATTAAGTAACGACTTGCAATGTATGATATTCTTAACTAGCTTTCAGCACTAGAATATCTGGACTTCTATCTTGAACAAGTTCATGACAAGGGTGTACTCGTACAGTGCAAAATTGAATAATCACTTCAGGTCAAAAGAACGTAAAGGTACATGATACAGAAGCTTGAACATACAATCAAAACTATGAAGAGCAAAGGTAAGAAGTATTACTGTTTCCGTACATCGATGAAACTCATAAATCGCATAGCTGCAGCCGAAGCTAGGTGAGTGCTGGGTAATCGACTGTAAAAGCATTCGTGGTTTCCACGCACACATCGCAGCTTTCCAGCGTATTAGTCAACGGTCTTCAGTAATAAGGAGAGAAGTCATTGATAGTATGCGTACCGGCGCAAGAGCCTGTTGATACTCAATAGCCTCCGCCGTAACCTCCTCCATAACCCCCACCGTATCCTCCACCGTATCCTCCGCTAGGACCACCGGGAGAAGGGCCGACAGGAGATGGACCGACAGGAGATGGACCAATTGAAGGGAGAGCTGAAGGAGGTGCTGAAGGTGGAGCTGAAGGAGGGGCTGAAGGTGGGGCCGAAGGTGGAGCTGAAGGTGGGGCTGAAGGAGGGGCTGAAGGCGGGGCTGAAGGAGGTGCTGAAGGCGGGGCTGAAGGAGGAGGTGGAGAAGCCGAGGGAGGAGCCGATGGGGGTGCTGAAGGGGGAGCCGAAGGGGGAACCGAAGGGGGAGCCGAAGGAGGGGCCGAAGGGGGAGCCGAAGGGGGGACCGAAGGGGGAGCCGAAGGTGGGGCTGAAGGAGGGCCTGAAGGTGGGGCCGAAGGTGGAGCTGAAGGTGGGGCTGAAGGAGGGGCTGAAGGCGGCGCTGAAGGAGGTGCTGAAGGGGAAGCCGAAGGGGGAACCGAAGGCGGGGCTGAAGGAGGTGCTGAAGGTGGGGCCGAAGGTGGAGCTGAAGGAGGTGCTGAAGGCGGGGCTGAAGGCGGGGCTGAAGGTGGGGCCGAAGGAGGGAGAGAAGACGCTGGGGGAGAAGAAACTGGAGGAGAAGACACCGGAGGGGAGGAAGCCGGGGGAGAAGACGCTGGGGGAGAAGAAACTGGAGGAGAGGATACTGGAGGAGAAGACACCGGAGGGGAGGAAGCCGGGGGAGAAGACGCTGGGGGAGAAGAAACTGGAGGAGAGGATACTGGAGGAGAAGATACCGGGGGAGAAGACGCTGGGGGAGAAGATACTGGAGGAGAAGATGCCGGGGACGTATCGCTAGGTGGAGGTGTGGATGAGCTACCAGAAGAGTCGCTAGAAGAAGTGGTATCAGGCTTTGAAGAAGAGGACTTCGGAGGGGGCTTTGTTTTTGAAGGAGGAGGTTTTGGAGTGGTGTGTTTCGTGGTAGTAGTTTTCGAAGTCGAAGATGTTTTTTTCGAAGTCGTGGATGTTTTTTTTGATGAAGTAGTATGAGTGGTCTTCGAAGAAGCAGAGGTCGCAGGACATGGACTCAAGGTGCCGGCGCTGGTATAGACATGGCCGGAGTTGCAAGTACGAGATTCAAAGAGAGGTATTGCTATGAGATTGAGCGGATTTAGACGTCAGTCTGAGATCGAGCGAAAGCATTCGAGGAGCAGGTCAGATCGAATTTGCACATACCATCGACCTTCAGATTTGGCCCAGGATTTCGCTCAATGGGCTGACCATCTGTTGTGAGCTTGTTTTCGCATAGGTCCAAAGCATGGCCGCCATTAGAGGTATTCGAACCCATCCAGATATCGATGTGTATTTTGCTGTTGTCGTTGAAATCTCTCTCTGACGGAAAGTCAGCAATAACACAACGGTAAACCCTTTCTTAACTTTGAAAATAGGGCTAGAAAGTATGAGAGAGCAAGAGAGACGCACTGCACTGGCCGCAAGCATCCTCGAACCGAGCGTACTTTCGAAGGTATGGAACGTAGATGACTTCGCATTTCTTGAAAGGTCCGTTGGAAGCTGCGGCAAAGGTGACCGGGTCGCCGAAAGTCCCAGTACCTATACCCAGGCAGAGGTAAGTTATTGCCCGTCCATAGTATGTCTCCAAAAGCACTTACCCCCAGCAAGAGATCGGCCGCAGGAATATGCAATCTTGGCACCTGGGGGAGTGTTGTCGGGGAATCCATAAAATGTGAGTTTTACATTAGAGTCAGGGGTGCATTTTTGATTACTGGAAGGTGCAGCGATGGCTTGATAAAAGAAGATCGGCAACAAGCCGAGAAGACCAAAGACTGAATGCATCGTGAGGTTTGTGAGGTGATATCAACAAAAAGACACCTGACAAGGTTTGTAGAGTATGATTTGTCAAGGCAAGCAACAAGAGAGGAATGGTGCTTTAAGTATCTTTCAGTAGTTTCCGTCCTACCATTAAAGTATACACTTGCCATCGAGGTCGTACGCAAGATGCGAGACATTTGGGGCGGGACTTGATGGCACGCAAAGCTCATTAATTTCCTATGAGGCCTGACGGATCGCAATCAACCAATGGGTGAAGTCTCCGCACACAAGACATAGATAGACGAGATATCTAGCGAGCTCCTTGGGTGCCGTCGTCGCCATGGCTCTTCACAGGGGCCATGCCTAGACAAGCGCATGACAGAGCTCGCACCTTCTTCAAGCGAGGCGGAGGAGGGGGCGAGGTTTATAGAACCAAAGATAATTTCCAGTGCGTCACACTCAAAAATGTATCGGCTAGGTACTGTACTTTTGGGTCAGGTATCGACCGCAGATCACAGTTTGGCAGAGGTAGAAAGCGAAATTAACAAGGTCAGGAAGCGAAAAACGGTGGGGGCGGCCTTTCAGAATGCACACCTCACGGCAGTCGGTATTGGGGCCATTCTGGTGAGGTTGATCAAGAGCGTGTAGTAACAGACGACAGCGAAGGCGAATCTGCGCAGACACTCGATTGCCCCAGCGTTATAGAGCGGATATGACCTTTATGGTGAAGAAAGTGATAGCATCTTGCAGACGATCTCGGACGTAGAATTGAGATGTTATTCCAAGTATACAGTATGCAGCTACATGCAAGAAGTAGAACAGACATATGCTTAGCATATGCACAAAACTTGCGAATCATGAACTCACCTTGTGACATACTCATTCACAAGCTATCGCTCACGTTATCTTCGTCAGATCTATCTCATGCATTTTCTTCTTCATTCTCATCGTTCTGCTTGTGATGTGCATCATCACTTTTCTCGTCGTCTTTAACATTTGCATTGCACGAATCTTGAGCGAGCTGAGTTTCTTTTTAGTATCGTTGATCGCGATGTGCCGTTTTTCAGGATTTGCCGAGAGCCTCACCAAAATTAGTGGCGAATCTTCAAAAAGTGCACAATAAGAGCCAGATCTGTAAAATCAACCCCACTGCCATGTGTGACCCACCCAGTGCTTCATATGTGACCTATTTGATGCTTCATGCATTGGCAATTCGGGGACTCGGTCCGTCAATATTGACTTGCTAATTCTGCTAATGTGGCCCCGAGCTGGCTTCGGGCTGGTAAGAAGTCACATTTACTCACATGCTCGCCTACCTACTCACCACCCTACTCATCACCCTACCTACTCGTCTATCTACTACTCACCACCCTACCTACTCGCCTACCTACATTTTCAGCTACCTACTCGCTTCAAATCATGCTTCATGCGACGCGTTCGAATACACGTCATTCGCTCCATGGCCTACTCCATAGTATGCTCCCTACATGCTTCATACATGCTTCAAAGCACATGCTAATTAGCTCAATAGAAAGCACTCGATACCAAACTTCCTACCAAACTCCCTACATGCTTCAAAATACGCGTCGGTCGGGCGCATTGCTTCAAACACTGCTTCCTACATGGTTTCCTGCCTACTTGCCACCCTACATACTCACCTACCTACTCACCTACATACTCACCTCCCTTCATGGCTCTTTACCAAAATTCCTTACCAAAATCCCTACCAAGCATCCTTCATGGCTCCCTACATGACTTTCTGTTGGAAATAGGGAACAGTACTGTTACCCCTGTGGTTAGTAATCTCCGCATTGATCCGGCGCTAGTGAATGGGTATTTACCCTTCGCCCACTTCTCCCTTCCTCCATAGTTCACCTACTAGATAGTCAATATATGCACATATTCGCTCTGACCCTCATATACCAATACTTTCTACCCCATTAGCTCCTTCATTGGGTTTCTTATTTACATCCCCGTTTGCTTCCCCATCGCAAAGCTTCATCGAGTCCTTCGTCTTGCGCATATATTAAAATAGGTAGATAGCTATTATTTAGTTAGTTAAATTAATTATTAATTAACCTACTCTATTATACGCTCGCAATACTCTAACTACCTAGTCATTAATTCAATATTTGAGTGCTAAAACACAAAATGCGCAAATGTTAAAGAAGTCGACGAAAGTATTCCGTAATATTTACATAATAAATGACGCAAGAGGCAAAACCGACATTAGCTGAGCTCTGAGACATGAGATCAGATCAACATCTAACTCAGGCCAAACCGGCAAGAACCAGCTAATGTCGACTTTTTCCGCCCCACGATTTTGCCGAAGCTTATCACTACAATGAGACTTTCGTGTGCACATCAAATACAAGCAGCTCAGGATTCTTCTACAGCGAAAGCTCGAGGTAGATCATTGATCCTACTGCGTTCACAACGCGTACACGTCGTCAGCAGAAGTTCGACAACTTTACACCGCGGGTTTCTTCCGGTTTGAGCGCGTGAAAGACGCTTATAGTCAACGGCAGAAGCAAGAGCTAGGGGCAGAGGGCGAGGGAGAGGGAGGGGGGCGGGGGGCTAGGGTGGGGGGGCGGAGGACGAGGTAGGGGGTGACGAAGGTTCAGCTGTTGTAGAGCAGATTCCGGAGTTTCAGGAGCAAAGGTCACGTGGTGGAGGCTTTTATGGGTCAATTTCACGTGTAAATTAGCTTGGAAATAACAGTGGACCCAGAGGTACTTAATTCTTGGTGGGGGCACTCATACAAATCAAGGTACCTTATTTCTAGGCGACCGAGGTATCGGTAACTAATCCTAATTTGGATGGGTGTTTATGTATTCCGTAGTGAAACTGGATGTGCTAAGATTCTATTGGTTCCCATTTTTAAGTCCAACCCGACGCCAAGTCTAGTCTTGTTTCCGACCCCCGGCTCAACTTTTCCAACCCCCCGCGAGCTGAAAGCCGCAAATGCTCCCTATACGAGCGTTGAAGCTTCTGTGTCTTCGCGCCCAACCACAACCGTCGGGGACTGTACTGTACATGTACAGCTCAATCACAGCACCTAGGAGCCTTCAGACGCTTTCTCTCGAATATGGATCTTGCCCATTATTGGCGTGGAATCCGCGTGCCCAGCTCAGCTGTCACACCATGGACTTGAAACGCTGCAGCCGACACGTCGCAAGCAGATCTGCGTACTCATCCCTTAAACAACATATGTTTCATGGCTCTGTGGGTCAAAGGTAATCCATCGTGGTTACGGAATACCAGTCATCGTGCTGTCTCGGGTTGCGCGACTGCGGTTCTGCGAACACGGCTGATAGTCGATGTTCTTCGCTCAACCGAGTCAATGATTTCCTGGCCTTGACACCTTTTGATTTGGTTCCTTCGTGGCCACGCGGCATCTTCGTCTTCTCAGAATAGATGATACGTCGTGATGCGGCTGTAAGAAACCCTATCTACGTCTTTAAATGTTCCAATGGCAGCGCTTCAGTGGAAAACCTTCACATCCCACGTTCCCGCCCATTGTCGGGAGCGCTTCAACGGCAGCATCTGCATCTGCATCTGCATCCCCACTCTCCGCCACCACGGCTCCCCCACCAAGCAGAAAGCCAAGAGTCCGGAAAGCAATACATAAGGATCCTTGATACCCTTGATATCGCTGCATTAGATGCAACTCGTGGCATGCTTACCTCTACAACAGGAGGATACTTACCATTGTCTCGCTCGTTATTGAAATTCTCCCACTCAAAATGTTTTCGAATCTCATGAGCGCGGCCCCCTTGGTTCTCACCGGCCTTCTCGGCTTTCTTCTGTCTCCTGTCTGGGCGTCTGAGGTACCCTCCTCCGGGAAAACTATCGCGCATCTCGTTGCATCACTTGACGCCAATTCCTACATCAATGGCACGGACAGATCCAATGCGAGTAGCACCGACTTCCAGCCTGGTATGACTAAGAGATCATACGAACTTAACGGAAAAATCCTCAGTGCCTCATATAATGCTAGCGATGGCCACGGAGGCTACAACCTTACCCTTCCAGGCGACATATGCGCGGACAGCGTCGTTGGAAATTTTAAAACACCCAGTGGCCGTGTGATTCCGAATGCTACCTTCACGGACGTCTATAATGCCACAGACCTTCCGATCGACGAACTCACCAACGATACAATGACCCGAGCATTGGCTCTGCAGTCCACGCTCAACACCACCCTTTTGGACGTCATTTGTGCGACACTGCCCAACAGGGGGCTCCTGTTCAGATACGATCCTGCCGACGTAGACGGATTCTGGGCGGCCTTCATCCTCGCCGGAACGGGTGTCGCCGGGATTGGGTTCGCCGGCCTCCATCAGGCTATCGTTAAACAGTCTCAAGGGTTGATCAGTGTAAATACAGAAGTATGGATACTTTCAGCCACGGCCCTCGCGCAGTACCTTATCATCACCATAATTTTCCGGCTACAACATTTCAAGATGTTCAGCAGGGGGGAGGCGTTTATCTACAATACGTTTATCGTGATTGGAGAGGGGATTGCAGCCTGTGCCGCGTCTTCGTGGTCAACGACGTGTGCGGCGCCGGGCGCACTGCGATCAGGTCTCTTCCGATTGTCCAGGGCTACTATCGGGCGACTACAAGGTTTCGAACCCAGATCTTTGGCCGCAGGTGGTGCGTCTTCCCTTGACCTTGTTGGACAGGATCTTTCGCAGGGGCGGTCGTCGGATTCGGGCCATTGTTAGTAGCGCAGGTGAAAGGAGAAAGACCTGATTCTGGTGAAACTAGGCACGGAAAAGCGTCCTTTGTTTTGCCTCTATGCCAGTGCCAAAGGCAAACCTGCCCTTTCATCCAGCGCCCAATGTTTTCTCTCGGCTAGAAGATCCCCAGTTGCGTCTAAGCTTAGTCAGCCTCGTGGAACTTTTTTCCCCGTTGAGAATAATATAACTGGCAAGCATTCATTGCTATGATACGAGTCCTGACATTGATCTGCTCCGAGCCCTATAGGGCTGGCGCTAGGGGGTTCGGGGGTTTTCACCTTCTTTCTACCTTCGTAGCTTCCTATAGTAATTAATCGATATATACACATGCACATACTCCTCATGACCCTCAGATACCAACAACCCGCACTTGCAGCCCTAGCTCCGTCAATGACCCTACAGCCACCCTCATTTATAGATCAGGCAATATGACTGGCGTAGGGGTTGTACATAAACCTATATAAACCTCCAAAACACCATTTGGTAGCGTGACGAGACTAAGTGCTAAACGAATCTTTACTCACACTAGCCTCTCCGTCCATTGGCCTGGTAGGAGAGAATTCTACTATCTCTGGTACTGTCATGCCAACCATTTCTTCTTCATCTACCGGAGCCACCACGACTTAAGCACTCATTGCTAGGCTTCCAACGACCATCTCCCATTTTCCGACGCTCTCTAGCAGTCATCTTAGCAGCAATGGTGCGACCTGACAACAAGACATGACCCACTTCGGAGATACACCAATTACTGCTCTTTAGTCTTCAAGGAAAACCCCGACCCAAAAAGGCAAATCAGCTTGATCATAACGTTTGCAATGCGACTCGGCCTACGGAGAATTCCTTGGACGTTGCTTGGCGCATGGATATGGCACAGTAGTCCGTAAGGCATTATTGCAGTGACTTTTGAAACGTAGCTAGATAAGGCGAGGTTGCTGATGGTGCCAAACGGTACGATCCGACAGTGCGTCTTTTCTGGGGTGATATGCCTAAGGTAGTAGCCTTGGTCAATTAGCCCGCCATTCATCCAAAGCTTAATGTTTCAAAGGCATCACGGACACCCTGCGTTCATCCTCTTAAAACTTGGATTGAGCGAGGGAGATCACTGAAAGCATGTGATGGGATTGTGCGAGTTGCTAGCGGAATGAAGAGTTTGATATTGCAATGTTTTTCGGTCCAGGTAAGTGATGGCATGGGGGTACCGACGCATTCGGAGTGTGAAGAACATGTATATATTGGTATATGAGGGTCAGAGCGAATATGTGCATGTAGGTATATTGGCTATCTAGTAGGTATAGCATATATGGTAGAGCATACAGATGAAGGAAGAAGTGGGAGGACGGATAAATATCCCTAGCGCCAAGCCGCTTCGGCCGGAGCGGAAATAACTAACCGTCGAAGTATACGTATGAGCATACGTATGTTCATACGTATGTGCATACGTATCTCGTTTTCAACACTCCCTCTTAGGAATTGAAGCTTCATGTGAAGCTATTCAGATCTTCTATGTATATCGTGCTCTTTTACTCGCCGACGTCATGCTCGACGAGATAGTCTCATTTCTTGAAGCTAGTTTCATAACTGATCTGAATCTTAGAAATTTGCCTGAGTTCAGAGATTTGATTAAATCATCGATCATCATTTGATTGATGAGTATGTATTTCAATCTGATTGCTTTCTCTTCTATCTTATTTCGAACATAGTGATACGATGTATCAATGTGCTTAGCTCGAGAGTGATTGACGAGATTGCTACTCATTTTTATAGTCGCTTGATTGTCAGCTAAAATGATAGTTGAATTCGTATCTGAATCATCATATCTCATCTCTTTCAATGCTTGAATCAGAAAGATCAATTCTTTGACTGCATTACATTTATTGACGTATTCAGCTTCAGCAGATGACGTGCTAATGCATTGCTGATGTTTGAAGCTTCAGCTAATTGATTCATTTCATAGAAAAAACATATAGTCAAAGATGAATCTTTGAAAATTCAAGCAATTCACATGAGTTGAATTAATATATTCAAAATTCAGCTTTCTTAACTTTCTTCACTTTGAAAGATTCATATCAAAGCTTCAGCTCAGCAGTATCGACTAGATATTGAATGATTTGTTTGACAGTTAAATCATGATCGAGAGTAGAATTCGTCGAATATCTGCTGCATTTGCTCACTGCATAGACTATGTCTGATCATGTTTGACAAACTATTCACATCAATGTTTCAATGATTGATTGATAACTCTTTATTTCTTCAGAAGTAACTTGATATTCAACTCACTTCTTTAACTTTCAATAAATGTTCTTCTTGAGCTTACATTTGTGATGCATCAATGTTTTAGTTGAGCTGCAATTGCTCATGCTCAAAAGCTTGATAACTCACTTGATATAAATGCTTTGATTGATTCAAAGAGTTCATTCAGCTTTATTACGAGTTATGTGCATTTCTAAATATCACTCGATTGAGTCAAGATCTTTCATTTGAAAGCATTCTGCAAATTGCAGCTTCAAAGCTTGAATATTGAATATATTTGATTTTAGAATAAGCAGATCGTTCACATAAATGATGATAATGATGTCATTATCATAAATGAACATTGAATAATCAATTTCTATTTTTTGATAGTTGATGAAGATGAGATAAACTTTCAGAGTTGCATATCATTCTTGAGATATCTGTTTTAATTTATATAGAGTCTTGTTTAAATGATAGATTAAAAAGATTTCATTTGATTTTTTTTGCTCAAATCTCAATGATTGCTGCATTCAGATTTTCTCTTTTAGATGTGCTTCTAGAAAAGTGATGATGATGTTCATTTATTCAACTTCATAATCATATTTAATCATCAATGCTAAAAGCATTTTGATGATCATGACTCTAATCATCGAAGCAAAGATCTCATCATAGTCAATTCTTTACTTCTGACAAAATTTCTTACACACTCATCTAGCTTTGTATTTGATCATCTTTTCTTTGAGTTCTCGCTTAATGATAGTTATTCAATGTGTTGACAGTATTCATTGATTCAATGAAAATATCTTCAGAGTAAAAATGTCATTTTTGATGTAAGCATCAAGCTCACTTCTGAATGCAAGCTGTTAGGGGCCTGCCTAGAGCGAGTCAGATAGAGATGTCATTTAACTAGAAGATAAATGCTAAGGAAGAAAGATAGCTACAGAAAAGAAGCTGGCTACATATGTGTGTTTCTCAGCCGACGCTAGGCCCAATAGGGACTAGTCAAGGTGACGAAGCGAGGATAGGCCTGGCAAGGCTAGAAGACTGAGCCTGGCAAGGCTAGAATCGTGACATTACTCCCCTCCTTCGACGATTCATGTCCGCATGAATGTATTTCCTGTTCGACTCGATTGATTGCTCAATCACGATTTCACAGACTCAGGCCTGTTAAATCGTGATTGATTGAATCGTCGATTAGCGCGATTTGTTCGAGTATCGAATATGAAAATCGTCAACGACCTTCTGAGCGTTCATAAATTCGTCGTCATCAGCGTTGTATCAATTGAGATCATTGTCATAGTCATTTCATTTGACTC
>JAABUO010001977.1_pt1 | contig 25641 bp, 23 predicted proteins | sample 5559291 | NCBI WGS metagenome assembly JAABUO01 (sample SAMN10711878, study PRJNA513372) | rock metagenome | isolation source: Antarctica rocks | place: Antarctica: Victoria Land, Finger Mt sud
GGAAGACACATGTTTAACGAATGGAATGGAATGGAATGGAATGGAATGGAATGGAATGGAATGGAATGGAATGGAATGGAACGGAACAGAATGGAATGAGAGACATTGCTGCACAAAGGCTGGGGGACGCACAAGCAGTTCATCAGCATTGGAATATTGTGTACAAGGCTGCACAAGGCTGCACAGACAGACACGATGATGGCCTACGCTGGTAGACATGATCATGATGTAGACCGTGCCAAATGAAGAAGCTGCTTGGCATCATTGATTGTGAGCTATACTGACAGCACAATTTCAATGGCAGAGATATTTTTCAGTCTGGGTTGGTGCAGACAATGGATTTGGTGCCCAACACGCAAACAGTTGAATGAAGCCTTATCATGAGGCTGTATGCATGGCAGCTACAACAGTAATCAGGCGAACGTGATTGTGCTGGAATCACACTGAATGACCATGGCTGGTGCTGACTCACCTCTGAGACTGGTATGTTACAAAAATGCTGCCAAGTAACGCCCCGTAAAAGCGTATGTACAGCACAGCCAGCTCCCTCTGGGTCTGCCATGTGTCCAGGGCAGGTCCCCGTCTGGCCCTCCATATGCTGAGGAGGTATTGCATCTCAAAAATCGCAAAGTTGACGAACTCAAAGAAGGCCGCTGTTGCAAAAGCGTTAAACAAAGGCTCGACCACAAACCCTGCAAGACAGCAGCAAATACATGGCAGCGGTCCATATGTTGCTATCACATCAGTGCGCTCATCAGAGCAAACCTGGTGGTTCATGAGAGTAACGGCTGATGGAAATTTGACATCAGATACCCAGCACCACTAAGGCATGCCACAAAGTCACCCTAAACAGCAGCAACCATCGTCATCAGTAGCTCTGGATCAGACCATTGGGACAGTCCTGCAATTGAAGGAGATTTGGTTGCTCTTCAGACAATTCAGCCATGTAAACAGTCTGAGCAGCCAAAAACACCTTCTATCCAGTATATAGGCTCTTATGCCCTGTAGTGACCACAACACAACACAGCGCAAGCACATTTTCTGCCCAGCAGGAAAAGACATCCCACCAGCACCAGCCAAAAGGAGAACAACACAGTTGATGAGATTTGTGGGTGCCACCAATCAACCACAGATGTCCAAAACACAGTTGAGCAAGAACGTGGTACCTACAATCCTCCAACTCGTTCAGTCAATGCTGCAAGCAATGCACTATCTGTGAGGCACACAGACAAGCACTGCGCGGCTCAAACACCACACACTCAGAACGGCAACAATGAAAAAAACACAGGTCATTTTGGTGGCATATCACTATTGCTGTACACACATTGTCTGATGAATAAAGAGTAGCATTGCACCTGCCTAGCTCATGCAGCTCTGTTCACTGTTTTCCTACTAACATTGCTCAGACACGGTCTTAGCTGTGGTAAGGTGAAGCGTTGATCGTTGTTCCGTACTATCGTTGCTCAGGATGCGGTCTTACCTGTGGTAAGGTGCAGGAGGCAAAGGTAGGCATCAATGACAGCCTGCTGCCCCAGCATGAGCAGAGACACCTTGCTGGCACTTGCTTGAGTGTTGGTCGATTCCATTTGCCTCAGCAGTAACAGCACCTGCATATCAGCTTGTGCGTCAAACTGTCACAGTGTCAAAAGTTGGCAAAGGTAGTGTCAAATATTGGCGGAGAAACTGCAAATGTGCCTCAGCAGCAGCACCTGCATGATATCAGCTTGTGAGTCAAATCACAGTATCGTCAAAGCTTGGCAGATGTCAGCAGCTTATGTGAATGCTCCTCAGCAGTTTTGCAAGCATTGCTGGTGTTGCTGCCTTCTGTACTACACTGGCGCGTGAATAACAGGGATCATTTGCAGCCTGACCTGATGGCCTGCAAGGGTACAGCTGGTACTGGAAGATTAGGGCAGATCAAAAGCAAATTGGGGCAGATCAAAGACAAATTGGGGCAAATCAAAGGCAGATTAAGCCAGATAAAAGGCAGAGCGAGGCAGATGAAAGGCAGATTGTGGCAGATGAAAGGCAGATTGTGGCAGATGAAAGGCAGCATCACAATGTGCTGGTACGCACCTGTATGAAGGTGAGGGCTGTGACCATGAATGTATAGTTGACTGCCTTGGCCTCATACACCTCAACATGTGATGTGGTGGCGTTGATGTGCAGGCTGACCCCACAATTGCTGCTGAAAAGGGTACCATTCAATATAGTGTCTCCAACAGAGTCTTCCCTGCCTTGCTTGCTTCCCATCAGCTTTCAACAGCCCCAGTGATCTGGGGGTGCTCCCCATCAAGTGCCCCAGAAAGTGCCCCAGGAGTTTCCGAAGCATCAGAGGCAGTGACCACAGTCAGAGACAGCATGAGCTCGCAGTCCTTCTGTAGTGCCTTTGGGTCTGAGAGATTGTGTGAAGCCTGAGACTCCTCAACACTGAGCGCTGCACCTCTCAGAGCTTTCCTGAGGAAGCAGCCAGAAACTTTCCAGCATGTTCATGCATCAATATGCATGCACACTCAGGTGTGCAAGGTAGGCATGAGCATCCATTCTGCTCTTGTTGGTCAAAGCCGTTCCAGCAGGCGCTGATCTGGCAAGATGTGGCATGACATGATGTGAACGATGTTTCTTAGAGATACATGGCTAAACGTCTACAGAGCGAGAGATAAGTGTTTTCACCTGTAGTCAGCTGTCTGCAGGTCAAAGTCTTGCTGCTCCAGATTGAGTTTGACGCGATCTACTGGCTTCAAAACCGCTTGCAGCTGACCTGTGGCTGTTACATACACACCATCCACTTCCATGAAAGTATCATGTTCTGATCTGTATGCGCCCTTGCGCAACACCAACCCACCCTGCACATGCAAATGACCAATGTGGATAAACGTGAAGACATCTGTAAATTGTACAATCGACATGCAATCATCTACCTTGAAGGGACATGCAGCATGCAGATGCACTTGGTCAGTTACTCCCATGCATCCCAGGGCAAAATCAAGCAAGGGACACACAAACGAAGCCAAACAATGCTGCATGGCTGTTTTTCTTTGAACATCAAGACCTACCTGAATATCAAGAACCTCATCCTGGCCAGATGATACTGCAGTAAGTTGAAAAGCCACTGTGCCTTGACCCTGATTAAGCACTGGCATCACATAGCTGCTTGTGTTTGGCTGTGACAAGCTCCAGCTGCCCTTGAAGGTGCCGGAAACATTACTAGGGAAGACAACATTGCTGTTATTGATGCTCAGGAGTCTGGCTGGAGACAGACTGGCAAGCTCCTCAAAAGCCTGCAAGACATTATTTTGTTAAGAAAATGCATGCACCTTACCAGCCTGCGCCTGCATAATACTGTACAAGCAGCAGAGATCAGCAGCAACAGCAGACCTGAGACTTTGAAGCCCTTTCGAAAAGCAGCTGAGCGTGTTCTTGGCCAGCTTCAACCTTGCTTGAGGAGAGTATAAAAGCAAACAAGCACAGGCAAACCCGCTGGAGTTTGTGGGGGCAGCTCATGCGTTGTCGTCTCCCAGCAGGGGACGCCGAGGGTCAGTAATGCCACTATATACACGGTCCTTAAGAGGTAGAGCACGCGCTATGCTACCGCAGCTGGTGCTCGTGCACAGCCCTCTTTTCCGTGCACTAGTCAGCTGATTTAAAGCACGCGGTGATCTCAAACAGACTGGCAAAGCAAGCTGCGCACTGCAGGCTTTGCTGCGCCTCAGTGCATGTCGATCGCACTCCTCATTTGCTCCTGCTGCTCAACACCTTGACAGAGCCACGGAGAACGAAGGCCTTTCTTCACGCTATACGTAATATATAGCATGGCTGGGGTGTGTTGCAGCATCTGTACAAATGCTCAGCTGCAGGCGGCCTCGGCAGGGAGAGATCGATGTTCGCAAATTGCTGCTGTCTGTCAGCATACCAGAAGAACGTCCTGCCAGAGTGTGCGCATGTGACACTATCAGTGCGCGGATGTGAGACTATGATTGTGCACAATCAACTTGCATGCACAGGTGCAACAATTCACATGCCCAAAGATGTCTTAAACATACCCTATTAGGTAGTATTGAACACTGATCGCAGGATCACATAATAAATTGATGACTGTGCTGGCCTAGCAGAAGGGCAAATGCACCATTCACTTGAGCAATATACTGCATCATATACAAGTATCATGCCAATGAAAACAGAAACTGGCTCTCCAGTGTGCGCATATCAGTGTTGCTGGACGGGTGAGTTCTAGCTGCAGCTGACTGAGTGAGTTGCACACTCAAATGCCTGTCATAGGTGTGTAACATGCAAGCGCCAGCATAGGATAGCAGTGCATCCTATGCTGGCCAAGTCCACTGTGGCCCTGCTGATGTCTTGATGAAGCATTGCAGCCATGCTTGCAGTTCAAAATAAGCAGGAGACCTGTTGACCTCATGTGTTGAAAACGTGGGTCATACATTCCTGTTGTTCTTATCAGAAGCCGTATGACTTGACGTATCAGTAGTGAAGAGTGCTGTACACTGTTATCCATGTAAGCTGCAACAAACAGAAATGTTGCACATCCATGTCACATAAGCCATGCATATGATCTTATATGCATGGGACCTGATGCAATTTTGGGGAGGAGTAAAGAAAGCATACCAGAAAAACAGAGACGCTGGGTGCTAGCCCCTCAGCCAACAGGAGCTGATGGCCCCCATAGTCGTCTTCATCAATCCTGCAGCAGTAAGCTGTGTACAGCTCAAGCTTACAACAGAGCTTTGTACGTATGTGTCATTACGATAGAGAAGTTGCATGAGTAGTGGTACTGACCCTTGTCGCTTGTACCAAGCAAAAATTGCAAGGGTTCCAATTGCCAGAAACCTGCGTCGCATGCACAAGATGCACCAGTTGGGAAATACCGGTTCATAATGATACTGAGCATCAATAGCTGGACCACATAAGGAGGGTTGAGCAGTGAACCTACGCAAGGAAACCAACCCAGCCTGTCACTGGCACAGCGCCCCAAACAATGCCAATGAGGAAAGATAAAGCCTGTCTAAGCCAGTGGATGGTGTCAAGGAGGTCATCCTACGTGACAGCATAGTAGTCACTCTCTGCTGTGTTACACAGACCTTAAACTGAGATAAAGCGCTGACTGCCAATATGCTTGTCGGCTATGACATATTGCACACCTGAGGCCACCTGAAAGACGACGGGTGCTGAGCAACAGCTTGACCATAAGTTGCCGCGAGACGACGAAATGGATTGGCCGGCATGCTCACGTTTTCAACACGGCAGTCATGATGACGAGAAGGGCATAACGAAGTCGACTTTGATCGGTTAAGATGATGTTGACAATTCCATGCGTTTCTAAATCATCATTTGCTCTTCGGCCAATGTCATAAGCCTGCAGACCCAACAGACAGTGCTTGAACTGCAAATCCAGCTGGAGCCCTGACAAACCCTATGTTCCAAACGCTTGTGACAACAGCTCTGCAATGCACATTTCAGTTTCAATTTGCTGATCGCTTGTCAGCATGCACTAGTCAAGCTCCTCAAGTCTGGCGATGTTGCAACGACCCTGTTGTAAAACATGACGAGCACCAAGCTGGTTTCTGCATAGATGGGGATCCAAGGACTGCTACCTGTCTTAAAGCCTATCACGAACACCGTCCACGTCAGCAAATATCGAGGTCAAAAGGTTGCTGTTGATGCTTATTGCTGGTTACACAAGGCGGCGTATTGTTGCGCGGAGGAGATCTGCGAGGGCAAATTCACAGACAAGTACACCTGCTTAAGGCCAGCTTCTCCGTTTTCCAACGTCATGCCTGCATCCAATCGTCTTGTTGATGCGCAGGCATGTGCAGTACTGCATGCAAAAGGTGCAGATGCTGCAACAATGTGGCGTTCAGCCTGTCATTGTGTTTGACGGAGGCAGGCTGCCTATGAAAGCAGCTGAGGAGGGGTCTCGCAGCAGGTGTGCTCATTCTGCAACACCACAGCTGTTGTTGCATGGCATGGAGGGTATTAATGCTGCGCTGCAGCGGTTTCAATCTTGTTGCTCTCCTAAATACCTGGTAATGTTTCTGTGCCAGCAAGCTCAGAGATTGGTGTGCAGAGCCAGAAAGGAAAACAAGGACAAAGCTGCAGCTCATGTCAAGGCTGGGAATAAGCAGGCTGCATATGAATGCTATCAGAGAGCAGTGGACATCTCACCAGCCACTGCAAATGACTTTGCCAAGGTATGCAAGCAAGACAAGCCAGAGCTTCAGATCAGTGGCACATCAGTAATTGGATCTCAATGCCTGAATCGTCCTTGGTTCAGACTGGGCCAACAGCAAACATGCCTGTTCCATATGCACATCCCATTGCAACCATGCAGCACCACACCAATGCTTTTGCAATGTGTTGTTTTGGCTCACTTGCAGCACAGAGGCTGATCTTGAGATATGTTGTAGGCATTGAAGGCTGCAGGCGTGGAATTCATTGTTGCCCCATTTGAGGCTGATGCCCAGATGGCCTACCTCGCTGTCAATGACTTGGCACATTCTGTCATCACTGAAGACTCTGACTTGCTTCCTTACGGATGTCCCAGGGTAAGCTGCATTCTATTGCCAATCCAAACAGCTCTCACAGGAGACAGGAGTCCTTTGCTGACATATAAATCGGTGCTGCTCATGTTTTGGGTGCTCAGTCTTTGACATTGCTACAAGTGTTGCATGCTGTGCGCTGTGCTAAGCAAACAGGTACCTTTTGTCCCAAGTGTCTTTTATGGCCCAGTTTGTGCTAAGCTGACATGCACCTATGTGGTGAATGGCTTCCTAGTTCAGATAAGTGACTGATGGGGCTGCTATGCCATACGACGCAATTACCAGAGCTTGACGCATCCCAAGGCTAGGACTGGCAGCATGTGCAGACTGCATGACAGCTCAATGCACCTGTCGGCTTTGCAAACACGTGGTAAGTGGTGTCAGCTGCACAGGTCCTTTTCAAGATGGACAAGGCAGGGGACGGGCAAGAGATTGTGGCTGCAGACTTGGCACAGAACAGGGATCCAAGCTTCATCGGCTTCACGCACCAGATGTTTCTAGAGGTGAGACTCAGGGCAAATGGCTAGAACCGCACCTGTTGCAATGACGCCTCACAACGATGATCTGCAGCTGCTGGCACTGTTTTCTTGTTTGCTATGTTTCCTTTGGATCACACAACCCCTCATACTCTTGTGCACTGTTGCCATTGTGCCCTGCAGATGACACGCTGTGGTACTGTGCGTTTATCTGCTGTGTAGTTTTGGGTCACACAACCCCTTGTACTCCAGGGCTGTCTCTTGACATTCATGGTTCAGACAGACTCTGCTGAGGTATCAAGGGTTATCTGTCAGCATGAGTTGCCCCCATGACGTCTCCTGCATGCAGATGTGCATCTTTGCTGGATGTGACTTTCTGAAGGCCTTGCCTGGCATTGGCATGAAGAAGGCACATCAGCATGTGAAGCGCCTCAAGGCTCACCGCAAGGTACAGGACTGGCTTATGTACTGTACTGCACATGGTTTTGTGTAGCATTGATACAAAGGCACAGCGGCGTCCAAAGGAAGCTGCACTGAGGTTTCAGAGGCCCTAAGCAGTCAGGGTGCATCACCAGGGAATGGGTGGTAACAGAGCACGCCTGCCTGCATGATGCAATTCACATCAAACGCATGTCCATAAGATAAGTCCGAAATGTCTGCATCATCTCAACTGCCAGGAAAAGCCATGCAGAGAATGGCCAATATTGGCTCAAAGCCTGCAACCACCAACATCTGAGCGTGCAACAAGCTGAGCTCTCTACTGGTGCCAGGCAACTGCCAAATGCGCGACTATGATACTACCTGGTCATGCTCTGCCGTTGGAATAGAGATGTCACACATGTTGCGCAGGTATGCAAGAGCCTACGCTTCAGTGGGGTTTCTGTGCCACGTGACTATGAGCAGGGCTTCCAGCGTGCGCTGTGGACCTTCCAGCATCAGAGGGTGTGGTGCCCTCAGCGCAAGCAGCTGGTGCATCTGCGCCCTCTGCCCGAGGGAGGCTTGGCTGCCGGTAGGTGTTGCCCATCAAGCAGCACGATGCTGCGTTATGTGACTGTCAGAACCGTCGTATCAGTCAACCTTATAGACTCGTGGGATGCTCAGGACAGACTTGCCCTGCACGTACTTGGCTCATCATAAGCTGGACAGCGTCAACACCATGATTGGCATTATCAAGCAGCACAGACTCCTCTGCATGACTCGTGCTGAGCTCTTTCCTCTGACCAGTTTGATGGGAAGCTCATACACCTTGATGTGGGCAAAACACAGCCCACATGCTTCTGGCAACGCACTGTGATATCTGGTGGTTGTGTCCTCAGCTGGTGGGAGTGGTGAGCTTGACAGCGACAACGGCAAATGCTGTCTCTGGGTGTAATGACTGAGACATTGTTGCGCTTATGCAGTTGATGCTATAGTGGGCGCTTTAGCTGATGGAGACACCGACCATGACTTCCTGGGCCCAGTGCAACCAGATGCAGTCATGCAGAAAGTGGCAGAAGGTACCCCACATGTCCCTTGATACACATGGAGCGCAATATACACCACCTGCTCTGAAATGCCTGCAACAGACGCAATGATTATACAACATGGCATGGCGAACCTGCCCTTGCTGCGCTAATCAAGTCTAGCGCAGTCCCCTTTGTCAGTTGCCTGTTGTGCCTGATATGAAGGGTTCACAGTATGTATGGCGTTGGGGTTTGCTTTCCAGGTGAGCTGGACCCTATCACCTTGAGGCCATTCCCACAGCCAATCGTCCAGATGCCTGCTCAGGTCAGCCCCTTGGAAACCAGCAGCAGCCAGAACCAGATGAGGCTGTGGCGACCACAGCGGCACAGCTCTGATGGCAAGCTCTCAGGTTGGGACTGCTGGACAAGGTCACCATTGCTGCCTTACTGTGTTAGCAGTGAACATGCAACGGGTGTATACATTCTAGGCTTGAGGAGGGTGCTGCTGGAATACTATGCCATGTGGCTGATGCAGCACATGAATCAGCTGCTTGATGCTGGCATTGATCAGCAGCTAGCACATGGTGCTGGCATGCGTCTGCTGAACCTCTGCTCAGCATTCGTTCAAGGTCCCACCGTAGCATCCTGTCTCTGAGCCTACAGCATCCCTCAAGTAGTGCTGTCTGAACATGGTTTAGTCACATTTGCGTCTGTTACAAGCGTCACATTCTCATGCAGCCACTCCTGCAGCACACACCAGCAGTCAGCAAACAGCGCGCTGTCTTGCACATCAAGTGTTGCATCAGCAGCCTTGTAGCAGCGTGCTGAGACAACGAGCTGTGCGCAGGTGGCAAGAGACCTCTGACGCTGCCTGTTCAGGCCAATGGCATTGCCAGCTACTTTCCCACTCTGCCTAGTAATGGCCAGGCTTCAAAGCAGTTCAGCGCCCCCCGGCCTGCCAGCAAGGCGGCTCCCTCACAACCCCCCCTCAGGCATTCATGCCTCGGGAAACGCAGCAATGCTGATGCTGCACAGACTGACGAGCTGCAGCCTGCGACTTTAGGTGAGCAGCCTTGTTGGTCTAATGACATGCATTACTGGCCGATTGACTGCATGCTCACGTCAACTCATTCTTGCATACCCTTGACTTTGCACACTGTTGCACATCTTTGCAATGGCATCCTTCCAGATACAAACCTAGGATCATCACAGCGGCACAAATGCGCAGCGCCTTGCGCTGCTTGTCGTACACTGTACATGCTTGCAAAATCAGCCACAGAAACTGCTGCACGCACCACTTTGTTGCCAGCCACTCTGCCAACAAAATGGCAAGCGGTTTTCTCCTTTAAAGGGCTTCTACCTTCTTTGAAAACTTTTTTCAAAACAGGTTTTTTAGTCCCAAAACACTGTATGATGTTTTTGCTTTCATTCACCATCTGCATGTCGCTTCAGCCATGCAGGCTAGTGCTCACAGCAGCATGTTTACACTGCCTCAGTGTTGTGCCAATCATGTATGCAGGCCGCTTCAGCCATGCAACCTCCCCAGCTGGCAAAGCCTCACGGCATCTCTCAGGCTGCGGCTCTCAACCTGAGCTCCCTCAGCACACGTTTGCCCATTTTGCTGCTGGCAAGCTCTCCACCTCCCACCCATCCAGCAGACCTGCTAGCAGTCCCACACCAGATGAGATAGACAGCCCCCTTGCTGGTGCTGACAGCAACAGCAGCGCTGCTCTTTCCAATCTTTTGGCAAGGAGCTGCGAACCTGATCAGACAGATGGCCCAGCACCGCGCGCCAACAGCAGCTGCAGCGCCGCTCTTCCCAATCTGCTTGCCAGAAGCCGCATGTCCACACATACAGATGTGCCTGCTGCTGCTGCTGGCATCAGCAACAACACCAGCCAGTCAGGCAGGCTTGCAAGGAGTCACACACCTGAACAGACAGACAATCCTGCTGCTACAGCTGGCAGTGTCAATGACCTGGCCTCGTCCAACAGGATCCAGCATGCCTTCAACATCTTCGCTGCTGGCAAGAGCAGCGCCCTGGCCTCCTCAAGCAGGCTTGCTGACAGACATACCACTGACCAGTCAGACAGTCCTGCTGCTGCCACCAATTCACAAGCAGCTGAGCTGGCGAAAGCTGAGCAAAGCCCTGCTGGTGGCGGATCAGGAGATGATGCTGAGGGGCACATTGTGCAGTCTAGAGCAGATGTTGGTGACGCTGCTTGCGCAAGTGCGAGTGCTGACTTCTACAGCACAAGCCCTGGAGGTTTGGAGTCCGGCGACAGCCCTCCTGCTGCAGAGCTGCCTTCAAGCAACACCTCTTCCCCTTTCGAGCAAGGCAGGGTCCCTTCAGGGCACCTTGTCTCCCCCTTCAAGGACGCCAGCAGAGCATCTTGGGAGCAGCAATGCAGTCTAGACAGGCCAGCCAGGCGAAAAGTCAGCGCCCACTTTGGCTCTTTGCCAAAGCGGCCGAAAAGTGTGGAGGCAGATGCTCTGCCCAGTAATGTGAATCCATTTGGGGTATTAGCCGGACTCGTGAGCAAGCTGAAACCTCAGAGTCCGCCTAGTGAGCTGGACAGCTCGACCAACGAGGATTTTGACATTGATTTAGAAACCAATGAGGATGGCACTGATGATTGCATGCAAGAGGAAGAAGAAGAAGGTGCTGGTGTGGACAGAGATGCAAGCAGCATGGAGGAGCAGAATGTGGCCAGCAGCATGCATAATGATCCAATTGCAGGACTGAAGCACATACAACCCTTTGCAAGCATTGCCAATGTGGCTGTTAACAATGTCAAAGCTGCCTCTCTGCAGAAGTTTGGCATGCGGCCACAGATCGCAGCTAAGAAATGGCATGACTGTGCTTTGTTGCAACCCTTTGCACCACCGAGGCGCTGCAATGCTTCTCAGATGGTGCAACAGCAAGCTACAGGCAGCAAATGCCAAGCTGCTGGCAAGCCTCCTGCCTTGCAGCACTTTGTTTGCAATGTCAGTCACAATGAATCTTTGTCTCTTGGACAATAGCTGTGTGATAGCTTAGAAACTGCCCATGCTGATAGTGTAGAGTACATTGCAATCAACTGACTGCGCAACATGCGATTTTGACCTGCCACATGGTCTTGTGATGTGATTTGATAAACACACAACTTGTTAGTCAGTGCAATCAGATGCTTGCACACTGAAGTAAAGTTACTGCCATGCCTGACATACATATTGTTTGCCAGCACTGTGACTTGATACTTGAAAGCAAGGGCTGCGACGTCATGAGCATAAGCCATTTCACTCGTTGATAAGTAGCACAAAATTGTTCACTGTGTACATCATACATCGGAATGTGTTTCCACGCACTGTCTCAAAAACACATGCGTTCTGGATGAATCTAAGCCTCTTCTTCCTCACCATAGGCTGGCATCTTCTTCTTGTTGTCAATGATGTATATGTCACTTTTTTGTATGCCTTTATCCTTACTGTATGTCTTGAGGATGAAATCTGCTGCTTTGTCTAGGAAGTCTCCTTGTACATCTATCTGATCCTTCTCTGTGGGAGACTTTGTGATGGCCGCCCCACTGGCAAACTTTTTGCCGAACAGCTTTGATGCATCAGCAAGCTTTATGCCAAAAGTGTCCAAGCCAGATATGGTGGTGACACATTTTTTCTTGTTGCGTGTGTTTCGCTCCAGCACTACTTCTGGCTTTGACTTCTTCTTTACTTTGCCACCAGGCAGTTTCTTTTCTATTTGCTGTCCAGAGGCCTCTGAGACTTTCAGATCAGCCACCTGCCCTTCAACGCCTGATTCCTGTGAGGCTTTCCATTTCTTGTACTCGTCACAGTCTTTGGGCAAGAATTCATTAAACTCGGCTGGAACGCCTGTGATCAGATCGTACTCAACCACCTGTGGAGCTGGAGGAGTTTGCTGCGTTGCAACTGCAGCTGCCATGCCTGGACAACGACTGATTTGTAATCTTACACAGGCTCAGCAGAGAGAGGACGACTCGCAGCGATCACAGCAGATACAAAGTGGGACGACGGACCATCCAAGGCAACATGCAGAAAGCAGCAAGGAGGCAGCAAGCAGACAAGCAGACAAGCAGGCAGACCTAACGGTCAACCTTCTTCTTGAGCAGCTTCCTGGTCGCATTCAGATTGATTTGATTTCAAGCTTGAAGCCAGGAGCGGCAAGAGGCAACTTCAGCAAATGAAGACAGCTCGTGCAGCTATTTTTGATATTATCTACCCAGGGTCGCACTTCGTCTTGCCTGCGTGAAGCCTGCGACGATCTGCAACATCGCAACACACCTACAGGGCGTACGTGCGGCTCTTGGTCAGGAGACCTCACTTTCAGCCGGCTTCAACTTGTGGCAACGGTTCCATCTGTGACAGAGTAGCGCGCACGCCTGCGGCAACGTCGGCCTGCTTGCCAGCTCGATACCGCCCTGATCAGGTATGGCACATCAGGGTTGCGGGCAAGGTGTCCGGGCTGCAGGCCGATAATGTTTTGCGGGCCGGTCTGGGGGCTTCTCAAAAAACTTTAGAGCTTGAGAGAAGTGCCAGCCTGCGTAAAAAGTACCCGACTCCGGTTTCCTCGGAGTCGATTCTGGACCGTTCCCGAGGCAGATGTTTGGTAGTTCCATGTAACATACGCAAGAACCCCGAGCTGGTCCGCAGACTTGACTGATGTGACTTGAGCACCTGGGTCAGAGGAGCTGCAACTTCTTCAAGCCTTTGAAACACCAACACTCTGACAGAATGAGCACTGCAGAACTCAAGCGGCGAAAGTCAAAACGTCTACAGAGCAAAGGCCTTCAGAGCACAGATGCTTCCCACACCAGACCCAATGCCAATAGTAACAAGGCAAATGCCAGTAGCACCAAGACTAATGGCAGCCATGATCAACCAAGACCTCGGCAAGGAAGCATTCTCTGGTGCTGCAGCATGGCTCTCGTCCTGCTTGCTGCCTTAGCGGTTGGCACAAGCAAACTTGGGGTCTTGGACCGCCAGTCAGCAGTCAGCCTGCCTTCAGCAACAAGTGAGTGCTATGCTGCAGCCTTCAGGCTGCTTTGATGCCATATCACCTTACAAGTACAAGACACACCATGTAGCCAGCCTTTTTGCATGCAATTGTCTTGGTCGAAATGTACATGTCAAAGTATGAATTTATGCATCTTTCAAGTCTCAAACATTGTACAGAGACAGAGAGCTGCAACGGTCCCACCGGCCTCCTGAAGAGTGTTCTGACTGCTCATCATGCCACAACATTGTAAGCGAACTTCATGGGAAACAACAACCAGCCTAATTAGGAATGCCTGTGACTTGCAGATGAATCCCTAGCAGGCCAGTCACTGAACCATACAGAGCCGCAGCCTGAAGCAGAAAGCATCAACAATATACAAGGTATCTTTCCCAAGGGCTGTCGGTGGAGGGATATTCAGCATGAAGGGCAGGCGAAGAAGTTTTGGGCAAAGGAAGAGTATGAGTACTGGCATGGTGATGTCAAGCAATGGAAGCCTGAGATGCCTCAGACCTGTGCTGTTAGAGGCGCACCAGCAAAGCAAGGGTAGGTCTTACAAGGCAGCAAGCCGTACTCACATGGCGCAAGCCGTATTCACATGGCTCACATGGCAGCAAGCTGTACTCACATGGCTCACATGGCAGCAAGCCGTACTCACATGGCTCACATGGCAGCAAGCTGTTCTTTGCCCTTCAAGTTGTGCCAGCTGCTGATAACACCAACAGCCATGGTTATTGCCATGCACCGTAATTGTGGCAAGCTAATACCATCTGCTGTGCATTGTGTGTCCTTGCTGAGTGACAGGTGCTTTGCAAGCTGTGCGCAGACATTGTCTTGTTTGTTTGACCGTGACTGCTTGTGTGCAGGTATGCCTGGCTGAATGGTACCCCCAGAACAGAGGTGGAGTGTGCTGCAACCCACTGCATATACTGCAACTTGTGGTAAGCATCAATCAGCAGAATGCTGAGTGTTCGCCGTCTTTTCATACATTTTTTGTGTTTTCCTAATCTATACTCATTTATTTTCTCCGCTGCCTATAAGTCGTGTGTCGTCTACAATGATGCAGGATTTTACTGACTAGGTTGCTACCATTTGTCAACTTGCCGTCAAAGTTGCTTACAAGCTCACAGGCACGATGCATGCACTTCAACAAGGTGTTCATCACAATATGCAACAATAGCAGCTGCACTTGCTGTAGACAAAACCTGAATGCTGCATCCTGGCACATGTAAAGCACAGCAGCTCAACTTTCCTGGACGGCATGATCGACAGCTTTGGTCTGGCTGACAAGCTACACCCACAACCTTTGCCACATGTGATAACAGTGGCTCATGCTGTAAACCTACACCTATACTTGAACAGGACCTAGTTTCCTTGTCTGTTGACTCCCCTCAGTCCTAAAGACAGGAAATGTAAGTTGATTGATTGTTGTGTAGGTACAACAATGGCCGCTTCTACCTTTTGGTAGACGGACCAGCTGCAGTGGCACCCTGGAAGATGACCAGGAACCAAGATCTGAATGTGGTGCATGTGGACGATGCCAATCATTGGGCAGCGCCTCTAGACGCAAAAGTGGTCTCGGGAGATACCCTCATCTTCGACTTTGTCTACTTCCTGCATCCGGTGAGTCGCCTGGCTCACAAAGGCATGTTGTAGTACGTGAACTGCCACTGTTCTGTCATTAATAATCAGCCTCTTGACAACATGGGATGTCGATAACATGCAGATACAGTCTGGTGGCCTGCACGCCATACGAGCAAAGTCATTAGTCGCAACATGACACTGCCAGAGCATCATCAACAGATGCATCCAGTGTCAAGCCCCTGGCTGGCCACTTGTCTGCAGCCAGCCGTGTCGTCATCAATGGCAAGTAGCATTGTCTGCTACTAAACACATATAGAGAGTTTCAGAGCTGGTACTGTGAATACATTGGATTTTGTATTGTTGTGTATCAAAGTCTCGAAATTTGCAAATCTGGCTGCCCTGCAGACCGCCATTGGGCACTGGTCAGAGATGATGTTCCCCCTCTTCAGTATTCTCAGATTGGAACCTGCCTTCAAGCGGCCAGCAACCCAGTTCATGCTGCTCCACCTGAAGAGGGTGCACTTGATGGAATGGGCTCGCGCAGTCATGTCAGTGGCCCTTGGTGTGAAGGTGCATGAAGACCTGCCTCCTATGCTGATGCAGCAGGAATCCAATAGCGTATGGACTCAAATACGTAAGCTTTCTGTGACACAGTGTATGACTAAATGACTAATCAAGAGTCATTGCCTGATCACATGCCCTTGGTGAGAAGGTGCATGAGAAGCTGCAGTCTGTGCTGATGGAATAAAATTGTCACAGCATGCAGACTGAGATACATAAAGCCTGATGCCTTCCATATCTGTCTGATAGACTGTCATAGGCAGTTCCATCAATTGCCCCGTGTGATGCCTTCCATGTCTGTCCGATGGACTGTCATAGGCAGTTGAATCATTTGCCCCGCGTGATCAAAACCTGTACACACGCCTTGTTTGAGCCTATGTAGCCACAATGCCTTCACTCACATGTATACCTGGCACGGTCTTGCCTCATACACACAGGCTGGCTGAAAGCGTCTTGCACCAGTTGCATGTGTAATGGATACCAGTTTGTCTGATGTTGACAAGCCTTGTGAAAATCAGCAAGTGGCAAGCCACCATGTCAATGCAGTGAGCTTGCTGTGCCAGTAGTCTGATGGATGTGTCTCCACCCTTATGGCTTTCAGAAAGCTGTCATGGTAGTGCTGTGCGCTGGGTAGTGCAGCAGCTGGCTTGGCATTGCACATGGACCTGGCTGCTGAGCACCTGCATATGTGCTGCTGTTGCAAGGGCAAGAGTGTCAGCAGTGGTCGCCTGATGAGAGGCTGTGCTGACTCACTGGACTGTCATAGTTCTGGATGGCGATGTGCAGCAGTGCATTTATTTCAATCAGGGCAAGGGGTGCAAGGATTACCTTCCAGCAGAACATTCTGTTTCCCCTATGTACATGAAGCCCTGAACCCCGCCAGGGGTGCACTGTATTCTTGGTTCAGGATGCATGGATGATTGATGGTGCATGTTTGCTGTGCTGCAGCATCGCCACTGGAGGGGTATGAGCCACATGAGTGGGTCTCGTTTGAGAGGGCGCTGGTAGTCAGGGACATCTTCACAGGGGGAGTGCGCACATTCCTGTCTACAGAAGATGCACAAGCCTTCCGGGCCTCCATGTACAAACAGTATAGTAAGTTACAGCACAATTACATTATAGCAAGTTACAGCATAATTACATTGTAGCAAGTACGGTATAGGAAGCTCCCTTGGGTTTTACATGGGTGTTGCAGTCGGGAGCATGAACCCTCAGCATCTGTGTTGAGAATGCCTCTGATTCCCTCTGGGGTTGCAGAGGGGTTTCAATACACACGTGACACGGATCTCAATTTGTGAGTCATGAATCTGCCAATGCGCCAAATGCCATGCTCAATGCCCTGCTGAAGGTGCTGCAACTTTTTTCCCACAGCATCATACTTTACACTCAGCTGCTGAGGGCAGAGCCCTCATCACATCATGACACGCACAGCCAGTTTGAAGCCTTGAATGCTTTAGCGGATTTGCAGTTATACAGCAGAACCTTTTCATATGTGGGCACCGGACCATGGTGGAGACAGGATCCCAAAGTACACACTTTTTGAAACCAGGCACATGTTATGGCATCAGCCCTGCAAACAAACACCTGAAAGTCTTCCAGCTGCACTCAGTGCCTGACTACAGCCCACTTTCCAGCACATAACAAGCCAAACATTTACTTCCACGTCAACAGCCCACTTTTTTTGTGAATGCTGCTCACATCTGTGTGTGCGCTTGCAGACTTGCCGGCACCTCAGTCCGGCAGGCCTGTGCCACGAGTGATCACTTTCCAGCGCAAGCGCGCCAACAGACGAGTCATCAATGAGGACCAGCTTGTGCGCATGCTGCGAGAGTTTGCCGAGGTGATTTTGCACCCTGGCCTTTGCTGTCTGTCCTGTTTCCTGTCTTGATCTGCTGTTGTGTCTTTGCCTGCTGTCATCACCTCACTGCAGTGATGCCAACTACCATTTTGTGCTCAAAGGAATTGATGCAAAGGACCTGCATTGATAGTTGCAATTGGCATTATATCAGTTAACCAGTAAGACATAGGCAGCCAGCAGCTGTCAGTCTCAACAAGCATCTCAGCAGTGTTGCTGCCAAAACAGCAACACATGTCCCACGTGTTGTCAGGCCCATACCCCTGCCAAAAATTTGCTGCAGGTGCGAGTTGTGGAGTTCAATACAAGCACCTCCTTCCATGAGCAGCTGCAAGTGATATCCGGCACCGGCGTCTTCATCTCTGTTCACACCTCCAATCTGGCCAATGCCCAGTTCCTGCCTCCTGGGGCCGCTGTCTTTGAGATCATTCAGCGCAACTGGGTATGGGAGAACCTGGACAGATCCTTTCAGGTAGCCCAAACCCTACATCCTTACAACAGTCGCATCAGCATGCCTCAACTCAATCTGATGTGCACATGACCATGTCTCACTACAATGAACTGTTGCTATTTTGTGGTTGAACACGTATGCAGTTGGCAGGGCAGAGCAGACATACTGTGGTATGATTGATCATTGCCTACCTGCTGCACGCTGTGGCCGATTTTCAGTGTCAACTTCACCTGCTGCATTTTTTGATTGTCAATCAGCCCCAAATTGACTCACTTACATTCAATGTAGTTCTCATCCAGCCCACTTCATTCAAGCCAAATTGAAGTTTGCAATCGGCAGGGTGTTGCATCACGTTGATGCCAGTCTTGCTTGCCGTGCAGATACAGACCGAGATGATGGGTGACATCCACCATTATGCATGGCGGGCAAGGCACCGCAATCAGACCGTGTACATCAACAAGCGCGACAGCGAGCGCTTCGGTGACTGGACCTCTCAGCAGTGTGCAGTACGTCATTCACTCACTCATTCGTTCACTCACTCACTTGTTTGCTCACTCATTTGTTTGCTCACTCACTGTCTCACTCAACCACTGTCTCACTCACTCACGCATGGACTCACGCACTCAATGGAACACTCAGTGCACTGTTTCACTCTCTCAGTCTCTTTCTCACTCAGTCACTTACTTACTTACTCACTCACTCAATGACCCACTCATTCACTTACTCACTCACTCACTTACTCACTCACTCAATGACTCACTCACTCACTCACTCACTTTCTCACTTCAGACAGAACTTTCAGTCTACTGACTTGTGTGTCACCTGTGTGCAGACTGAGGATTGCGTGGAAGCCCACACCAATGTGGATGTTGTGGTCAATGTGAATGAGTTCAGAGCGCTTCTGAAGGACCGGCTGCCTCACGTGTGGGCTGGCAAGTCAGTGTCTGAAGCCGCCGTCCCCTGGCCAGAGGTGTAACCACATGCTTACACAGTCATGACGCCAGGGACGCTGAACACCTCCTTCTGAGACTATGCAGCCCAAGTGAAGGGTGCATGCTACACAGGCATGATGCTAAATGCCTGCTTCTCTGATGTCTTTCCCTGGTCAGAAGTGTAGCTGAGTCAAAACAGTCATGACGCCAGGAATGCTGTACAGCAGTTTCCATAATGCTGCAAGGATGTGAATCTGGCTGAAATAGGCAGAAATCATGCCAGTCCGATGCTGGAATAATGTATTGTTTTTTTCCTACTAGCAATGTGCACAGAACAAGATGATATGGCATTTTGTCAGACACCAGGGGTGTGACTTGTCTATACATTTGAGATTGTCAGCAATGCTAGACACCAGAGCATCTTCCAACTTCTAGTGAGGGTCTCACAGCTGTGTCAACGGGCGTTTGGTCATGATGGCGTCTTTCGGGGCAGCTGGATTGCGAGTCTGCTACTTGCAGTCAGTATCAGCAGTGTGAATGTGTACAAGTCAGACTGTGTCCAGACGGTCTAGAATGATCCAGAGAAGCCCAGCCAGCTACAAAAGTCTAGTACTATATTGCCCAACTGCTGCTGCTAAGGGATTTGATCCGACTGTGTCTAAAGGGTGTATGTCTGTCAATGAATGATCACACCAAACGTCTTTCTTTTTTTGACATTCAGGGCTTGTACTGCTATTTACAGAAATGTACTGACTACAGAATTTTAGTATGTTTGCTGTCACTGCGTGTATGGATGACCTTGTGTAGGCAGGTGCACATAAATGACCATTCCTGAACACAGATGCCTAGCTGTTGGTGGTGAATCACGTGTATGCTCTTGCACATGGCGGATCTGTAACATGCTCCTGTGCTTTGCAACTAAACGCCTGGTGGCAGTGTTCATGTTATGACACCTCAACACAGGCTGATAGGCTCCGCTAGGTTTTAGCTGCGGTAAAGGACCCACTGGGCTGCGTGCCGCCTGCACCACCCGATTCCCTTATGCATGGCGACAGATCGGAGCTACCAAGGTATCAAATAGCCTGCATCACACCTGCTATCAACGCTGATCAGAGCTTATGCTTGCATGTGTGCAAAGCCTTGTTTGCTGCATGCCAGCTGTCTTCTGGTGCCAAAGCCACCCCAAGGTGTGTATCAGTGGACATGCCCTAGCACTTCAACCTGCAACATCTTTCTGATGCAACTGAAGTCACACATGGTGCACCAGGTCCTTTCTGTGTATTGAGCATCAAACACAACAGCTCTTGTCTTGGACGTGTGCACAGACTTTTGTGAGCTTGCACAACTCCTACAAGGCATCAAGCTTGCTGCTGCTGCTGGATGCCTGTTGCTGATGTTGATCAAACGAACGGCATGTCAGCATGACTCATCACGGATTAAACCCAGGCCGATGCTCCAACTGATCCGAGGTTGCACAGCGCCATTCCGTGGTTGCACATATGCCTGCGGCTGCGTGAGCGGCTCCGAAAGCTTTTGGCGAAAAACACTGCAAATCCCCATCTGCATGCTTTCTTCTCACACACTTCGACGATATCAGGCAACGCATGCACTATGCTTTGTTCACACCAGGCTGAGATGTAGTTGTGTGCGAGCGAAATTACCTCTCAACGCCCGATATATCAGGTGCGCCATCATAGCTTTTGCAGCATGCCGATAAGATCAACTGACAGTTCACGGCTGCTGCGATGGAAAACATCTCTCAGACCTTGTAGTGGCCTACTTTCAGGCGCACCTCGCAAGTGCGTCACCGTGTTAGGCGGCTGACCAGCTACACACAAAAGGCCCAAAAAGGCGCTCAGTGTACACACGGAAGAACACATACAACCGTATGCTCACCCTGCACAGGTGATTGACTTGACCTCACAAGTGCTTCATCTGTCAAAAGCCAAAGCGTCTGCTCTTGAATGCTGACTAGGATCATTCATACAATCTGATCTGCAGGGCATGCCTATGGCATTAATGGCAGCACTGACAGTATACCACAGCAGCAAAATTGGCAGCCTGATGAGGTAGGGCCCAATATTGGCTTGCTTGCTGAAGAGCTGCAAGGACAGTGGCATGGAAGGCTCAATAGACACCTTGGCAACATTGTGATCAAGCCTTACAGCCATCGCAAGGTGTGGTGGTCATGTGATCAGTGTCCAGATGGATTTCCTCACGTCTGGGAGGCCTTTGTAAACAGCAGGATGCAAGGGAGGGGCTGTCCTTTCTGCTCGGGCACAGAAGTATGCCAGCATAACACACTGGCTAGAAAGGCACCTCAAGTTGCACGGTTTTGGGATGCCGAGAAGAATTATCCATTGTCTCCAGACCAAGTAACTGCCTCTAGCCGCATGAGAGCCCATTGGAAATGCAGTGTTTGCTTACACACATGGCAGGCTTTGGTGACGAGTAAGGCACAAGGCAAGTCTGGGTGCCCCAGGTGTGCCAAGGCAAACGGCGGCAGGAAAGCAGATGGCACTAGGCAGAAGCACCCTACCTTTGCAGTTGCAAAGCATGCCTTGCTGGAGCAATGGGATTGTGAAAAAAACAGAGAAAATGGGAATTTCCCTGACAACACGACATTACAAAGCAAGAAGCTCATTTGGTGGCATTGCAAAGAATGTTCAAATGGCAAGGTACATAGCTGGCAGGCTCGAGCAGACCAACGGACTTCTGGGAAAAGGACAACAGGATGCCCCTTTTGTGATGGCAAAATGCTTTGTGAGTGTAACTCTTTGGAAACTGTTTGTCCTGATGTTGCTGCTGACTTTGACAGTCAAAAAAATGGTGTCAGTGCTGCTGAAGTGACAAGTTCAGCAAGCGCAAAGTATAGATGGTTGTCAGATGAGCCTGGAGCCAAAAAGCGGTCTGTGAGGCAACGCACACAGTATGGAAAGCGCAAGCTCATCACAGCTGCTAGACGCTTTTGATGGTACAGTAAACAGTGATGTTTTTCTGTGTTTTGAAACTTTTGGGTCATTGTTAAATTTGCAACGGCCTGTTGGTCAAGGAGCATCTGCGTGATGCATATAAATATAGCAATTGATGCATTGACAAGCGGCGAAATTGCATGCAGTCGCATGTGTAGTCGTTCTAAGTTCGTACATGAAATTCAATCCAACCAGACAAACTTGCCGTTGGGAAACCAAGGCCACCAGAATCTGTGTTGAGACCTTTTGGTCAATACGTGCAGAGCTATGCAAACATGGGTGATTTTAAAGTGGTCTGAATGTGTGGCTGTGACAAGCTGCTATAGTGTAATCAGTAGCAATATTGTACAAGTTTGATAAAGCCAAAATGCAGATCAATTTGTGTCATGTCTTCGGACCTGTCAGGGTCCAGCAAGTGGCAGTCAAAGTTGATCCTAGATTTTGCGATATTCTGGCTCTTGAACCTTGCCACTGCAGCACACTAGTGCACAGCATCTATGATTAGTCAAAAGCCACATCATCCCCAGCAATGGGGGTTTCCCTGGGATTTGCATCTCTCCTCTGCTTCAGAATCCCTGCAGGCACGTCCCTCAATTCCCCGGGACTCTTGCTGCTGGGTTCCCTTTCCCCAGACGGCTGCTGCGTAGAGGCAGGCACGACTTGCACACTGGCTGGGTTCTTTCTGGGTCTTCCCCTGGAGCGCTTGACTGGAACATCAACACTATTGCTCGGCAGTTCCGCAGGGGCAGCGCCATGTGCAGAGCCAGATGACAGATCCTGAGCTGTGAGGTTGATGTCAGCGGCACTGTCTGCCCCGCTAGGGGTCTCAATGCTGTCCTCAGTCTTGCTGGATGGTGCAACAGATGCAGAAGCACCAGCCCCAGCAAGACCAACAACATCAGCCAAATCTGTCTTTCTGGGCCTTCCTCTAGTCCTTTGAGGCACAGTCTGGCTGCTGTGTCTGTTTTCTGGGACATCCTGCTCAGAAGATGAAACAGTGGGCTCTTCATTCTGCGGCTGTTGCTGCTGCTGCGTGTCCAGTTGCTGTGACTGCTGCTGCTGCTGCCTTTGCTGTGACTGCTGCTGCCTTTGCTGCTGCCTTTGCTGTGACTGCTGCTGCTGCTGCTGCTGCTGCTGGTTTTTCTGTGCAGCCTTCATGCCTTGTGCTGTCTTCCTGCGCAGCAAGGAAGCCCGAGCTGCTGCCCCTTCCCTGCAGGAAGGCAAGCCAAATCTAGAAAAGAAAAGGAAAGGAAAGGAAAGGAAAGGAAAGGAAAGGAAAGGAAAGGGAAGGGCAGGAAAGGAAAGGAAAGAAAAGGAAATAAAAGGAAAGGAAAGGAAAGGAAAGGAAAGAAAAGAAAAGAAAAGAAAAGACTAGACTACGCCTTTCGGCGTTAATTTAATGAGAAGCCAAGTACTACCGGGCCGCCCAGAGATCAAGCCAAATCTACACATTCATGTCATTTGGTACTTTACAGTCTGGGGTGTAGAGCCAGTTGTGGCTAAAAAGTTCAGCTTGAAGAGTCTAAGCCTGAGAAGACCATATCAACTCCTTAAGGATGAACAAATCAGGTTTGAGCTGCTACTTGTTTTCTGCAGTCTCAATCGACATTTTCAGACAGCAGAAAACCACAGCTGTGTTTGACATTTGGTCTGCAACGCCCAACAGAAACAAAAATAGTGAAAGAGCAAGAGAGGGCTTTGGGATGGGGTCAAGGGGCCCTCAGGGAAAGGTGGAGGGTTGGTGCGTGGTTAGGACCTCAGATACCAGCGCACTGATGGCATCTAACCCCTCAGCAGCGCACCAGCCAAGGGCACACTGCATGCGCCTGTTGTGTGCTGTCAAAAAGCTAAAACATCAACCCAATGTAGAAACGCATTTTTACTGTCACCAGGTGTTTCTGAGTTCAGAGTTCCACCATGGGATGGACGTTTCTGTGAAAATATGGACATTTTGGGATTGAAAAGAGCTGGCATGTGAAAATATGGACATTTTGGGATTGAAAAGAGCTGGCAGTTATGCCAACAATGTTTGCTTGCACTGATTGTACCTGGGGTCCATCTCATGAGCAATGACAATGACATCAGGATGCCTTTGATTGAACTCCTTGCAAGCCCGCCGGATGGCATCAGCCACAGAGCGCTCCACAGCCACAAGACTTGCATCTTGCGGGAGCCTTCTGACTGCCACATCTGACACCTGAAGCAAGAAGTCGGCGTGATCACAGGCAGGCAGGCAGATCGTGCTGGTGACAATTGAAAATGGCCAGAAGCAAAGCTGGAGTGCTGGCCACAGCTAGCAGAATGTCAGTCATCTGATGCCCACAATGTGTACACCCAGAGACTAAGCGTACAGACAGACAATGGTAATGTTGCTGGTAGCTGCATGGTGAAGAGAATGTTGTGCATAAAACTGGCTTCTTTGAGACGGTTTCCGATATGTCACAGTCATTACCTGCAATGATTTCTGAGCAATACCTTGAATCAGTGCAGCAAACAAGTCCCTTGCTGCACATTGTGGTGGGCAGCGCAACAACAACAAAAGTGATGCAATGCTGCACAGTCAACATCACAATCATGTGTTGTTCCTGATCTCAGAGACATGATGACATTTCCAAAGCCGCTGATCCCAAATTCCCAGTTGGTTTGGACATTGGCACTGTTTGCAATGAGCTGCGTGGAGACTGCAAAAGCATCCAGTACACAGACACAGAGTGCGTACATCTGTCTTGGATTGAAATAGAACGGTCTGTGACATGATGTGCTGTGCAGCATCTGTTGCAAACCGGTCCCCTGCACAAAGAGGTTTTCCAAGTGTACCACATTGAATCCATAAACAAAACTCAGGAATTATCTTTTTAAAAAGGATGGCCACACCTTATGCAAAACCTCCAGCAAGCGTCCATTGTCGACCCACATGGCCCGAGTCGTCACTCTGATCTGAGCTCTGAGCGCAGTTGGCCTGCTGAGAGCCCGAGGAGGTTGACCAGAGGCAGAGCTGAAGGCATCTACAGTTTCCTGTGCTGACGAGGACGCCATGCTGCCACGCACAATGTCCACTGCTGCAACCACAATACCCTCTGTTGCTAGCTGCTGCCTTTCTTCTATGCCCATCTCTTCATCTGAGCCGGTCCCCTACAACACAGGCATTGAGTGATCCCAACTGTTGTATAGCATAGATTCACTTTGTCGACAGTAGTATATATGCTTCCCGCTGCATGCACCAGGCTCAAGCACACTTGGGACCACTCTGTCTTGCTCTGAATATAAACAGCTCATGACCAATCAGATACAACTCAGCAAGTCTGAGTGACCTGTCGTCACCAGTGTAGATCTGTGGCGTACACAACTTGACATTGCTGGAAGCTGCATTTCTTGGCATTGCCAGTCATGCATGTTGCTTTGCTGGATGTAAAAGCTAGCCAAGCAATGCATCAGGGCACGTAAGATGGCTCTGAAACCAAAACAGCCCAACGCGTTCAAAGAGATGTTGCCATAGCAAGAAAAGCAGCACTGCGTGAGGGTGTCACAACAGACCTTGTTGCCATCGTTGTACAGCATACGAAGCTTGACATCACCCAGCAGCTGCATGCCCTTCACAGATGCTCCAGTGGTCGACACCTCGTTGCCGTTTCGCCGGTGATGCACGCCGAGCATCTGACCGTTGCGTATAACGGATGTGTTCTTGATGCCTACTTCTTTCGCCAGCTGTGCGTGAGCTGTCAGAAACGAATACTCGCCGTGGACTGGCAGGAAGTGCTGGGGTTTTACTAGCTTCATCACCTCCTCTAGCTCATCCCTGCAGAATA
>JAABUO010001979.1_pt1 | contig 25605 bp, 25 predicted proteins | sample 5559291 | NCBI WGS metagenome assembly JAABUO01 (sample SAMN10711878, study PRJNA513372) | rock metagenome | isolation source: Antarctica rocks | place: Antarctica: Victoria Land, Finger Mt sud
TGGCTGCTGCCAGCGCAGGCCCAGCAGGCCCTGGGGCGGCCCCAGGGGCGGCCCCGAGAGGACTGCCTGGGGCCGTGGAGGGGCTCAGCCTGGGCGCGGCCTGCGCGGCGGGCCCGGGCAGCGCTGGCGAACGCCTGGCAGCCTGCGCGCCGCTGCCCGACCCGGAGGCCGGCGGCGGGGCCGCAGCGGCCTCGAACCCGGCCGGCGCGTGTGCAAGAGGCAGCGCCGCAGCCCCGGGCATGGGCGGTGTGGGCCGGGAAGCGGAGACACGCCCTGACTCGGGCGGCGACGGCACGCCGCCCTCAGCTTCCCTGGCCGCCAGCGCACTGCCGGCCGCGGCGCTAGAGGCGGCTGCCTGCACCGACCCGGCCGCCCCGGCCACGCTGCCCGACGCCGCTCGGTTTGCAGGTGCGGCCGCGGAGGAGGCGGGCCGCGCGCGCGCGGAGGCCGCCGAGCGCGCACAGGCTGCTCAGCGCGCAGAGGACGCTGAGCGTGCAGAGGCCGCTGAGCGCGATGGCGAGCGTGCCGCGCCGGGCGCTGCGACTCCCTGCCGCGCCGCAGCGCAGGCCGGGGCCACCGCGCGCGGCAGCGCATGCGGCGCGCCGGGCGCGGCGGCCGCCGCCGCCTGCGGCGCTCAGGCGCAGGCGCGGCCTGGGGCGGTGGCGGCGGTGCGCGCCGGCGAGAGCGCCAGGCCAAGCACGCCGGCGGCTGCCGGCGCGCATGCGGCGGCAGATGCGCTGCGCGAGGCCGCTGCGCATGCCGGCGAGCATGCTGGGCCGGCTCCCGGCGCTCGCGCTTACGCCGCGACGCAGGCGCACTGCAGGGCCGCTGTGCCGAGTGCGGCTGCTGCCTGCGGCGCGCCGTCAGAGCTGCCGGGTGGGGCCGCCGTGCGCGGCAGCGCACTCGCCGCCCCAGCCAAGGCGCTGCATGATGGGAGCGCTGCAGCGCGTGCCAGTGGGCTGTGCGCAGCTGCGGATTGCGGGGCGCCGGCGGCGGTGCCGCATACGGCCGGGGGCGCGGCTGCGGCGTGGGCGGCGCTGGCGCCGGGCGCCACCGGCGCACCCGTGGGGCATGATGAGGTGTGCTTCCCCTGTGCTGATGGCATGGAGACAGCTGAGAGGGCTCGCTGCTTGCCTGCTGCAGCACAGCAAAATCTGCCTATCTGTTTTGGTTTTTAAAACCACATTTCCTATTGCCTGCTAAACCTTATTGCATCCTGCCTGCTAGTCTACTGTCATGGTTGGGCAGCCCGCCTGATTTGACTGCCATCATGGGTAACAGTGCATCATTAGGTTGCATGCATGTCCGCGTGACTTACGGGGGACAGTGCTGCGCGCGCACCTGCCGGCATGCATGCGGTCTAGGCACAGGCGCGTATGGCGGGACAGCTGGCGGCGCCCGGCCAGGGCCGTCCGTGCAAATTCTGTGCACCAGCACTGACCGCAAGGCGATGTGCTGCAGGTGCTGGGCGGGCTGCCCGCTGCGCCTGCCCGAGGCGCTCATGCGGAGGATGCTGCTGCGCTCGTCAGCATGGAGCAGGTGAGCATGAAGACTGCCTCTGTCGAGATGTGTCATGCGCGAGAATGGTTATGCTTGGACAAGAGTACCAATGGCAGTCATGTTGCCAGATTCCTAGCTGTACCCTGTGCAAGTTTCGTGCTGAGTTTCTGAGCTGCTGCGCATGCAGACAAGGTGCTGCGTCTGAGGCATGCCAAGAAAGTCAAGCACCCCCTTTCCCAGACGCTGCATGCAGACGTGTTCGGCTGTGGCCATGCAGGTGGCCATGCAGGCCGACGGCGCGTCCACGGCGGCTGTGGTCGCCGAGGTGGTCGCGGCGGTCGCCACGCTGCAGGCGCAGCGCGCCGCACAGGCGCAGCGCCTGGCCGCGCTGGAGGCTGCGACCGCCTGCGCGCGCGCCGGCCTGTCCACGGTCTCCGCTGCTGGCGAGGCTGCCGCCGAGCGCGGCCGCGCGGCCTCGCCGGCCGGCGCGGCGGAGCGCGCGCGCTTGCCTGCGCTGCAGGGCGCGCTGGGCGCGGCGGCCGAGCGCGCGGGCACGGCTGCGCCGCCTGCCGCCGAGGCGGCGCCTGAGCGTGCGTGTCCGCATGCGGCGGGGGCCGCAGCAGAGCCGGCGCACGCTTGGGTGCTGACCAGCGCCAGCGCTGTGAGCGATGGCGCGGCGCGCGAGCTGGAGGCCGTCGCCCAGCGCGAGCTGTGGCCGGAAGCGGCTACGGAGCACCGGCGCCCGTGCCCGCAAAAGCCTGCGGCGGCAAGCGGGCGCGCGCCGGCGCCGCCGCGCTGCCACGCCGACGACGCCGCGGCAGCGCATGTGCTGGCCGGCGCGGATGCCCACGACAGCGGCCAGGCGCCCGCCAGCCCTGGTGCGGCAGGGCACGCGCTCGCAGCTGAGCAGGGCACCGCAGAGCGGCAGCGCCAGTCTGCTCTGGTGGCTGCGGCCGGGCGCAAGCACCCGCCTGCGCGGGAGCCGCAGCACAGGCCTGTGCTGGAGGCCGCAGCGGAGCCCCAGGGTAGCTCTCCGGTCGAGCGCGCCGCCGCGCCGCTCGAGACGCCAGGCGCGCCCAGCCTCGCTTGTCAAGGGTGTGACACAGCCCCTAGCCCTATATACTCCAGGCGCGTCCAACCTCGCTAGGTGCCCAATGCACTCCACCGGGTGTGGTGTGGCAGCTTGCGAGCGTGCCCCGCAACCCATGTGAACACCTGAGTGCACCGCCTCCCTCGAATGCCGTGCACCTCGGTAGGCTAGCTCGTCACCCCTTGAGCACAAAAGCCCTGGCTCATCTGTCCCTGGCCAATGCCCCGTGACGGCTGCATGCCAGCGCAAGCTGGCACACGCGCCCGCAGCTGCATTCACAGCTGTCGCAGTGAGGGCGCGAGTGCCTCAGGCGCCCAGTAAGCTGCAATGCATGCCCTGCACAAGCGCGACTTTTACATGCCTCTCTTTTTTGGTCTGCAGTATTCCGACACCTGGCTGTCATTTTCCCAGCTTCAGTTCTCTGGCGCAGGTGGTGCATCAGCCGAGGCACAGAGCGGAGGGCCCACCGCGCATGCATCTACTGTCGTCGCAGGCGCGCTGCACCAGCCGCATGTGGCGGCGCGCGCAGCAGAGCCGGCGCCTGTGCACGCAGCCGCGCGCGTCGAGGACGGCCACGCAGTCGCGAGCGGGGAGGCAGGCAGCGCGGCGCTCGTGGCAGCGGCCATTGTCGCGGCGGGCGCTCGCGCCGGCGTGCGCGGAGGGGCTGCACCGGAGCACGCGCACGGAGATAATACAGTGACGCGGGCGGACCGCGACGCCAGCGCGGCCAGCGCCGCAGCGCTCTGCACGCGTGCCGATGTTGGCTGCCAGGCAGTCGCGTTGCAGGGGACAGCCAGCCCCAGCGCGAATGACGAAGCCTCCGCAGCCGATGCGCATGCGGCGGCGGTGCCGCGTACTGTTGGCTGCCAGGCAGTCGCAGTGGAGGGCGCCGCCAGCCCCAGCACGGCCGAGGGAGCCACCGCAGCCGACGCGCATGCGGCGGCGGCGACATGTGGCGCCGAGGGAGCTGCCGCGGCCCGCTCACCGTTCGGCGCGCGCGCAGAGGCCGCGGCGCAGACTGCACCGGCGGCGCAGCCAGCGGCTGTGACGGGCGGGCTGTGCTTGGTCCCGGCCGCGCCTGCGGCGCTCGCCTGCCCGGCAGGGACCGCACCGGGCTTCGGCGACGGCGGGCGCGGCGCGCATGTGGGCCTGGCTGCGGCTGCCAGCATGGCGGGCGGCGTGGCTGCTGGGGCCAAGGCCGCGGCCCACCGTCAGGCTCAGGCGGTCGTTGGCGCCAGCCCGCACGATGTGCCGAGCAGCGCCCGTTCCGAGCCCGGCGTGCCTGCCAGCTCGGCACGCTCCGCTAGCAACGCGGCAGCGTGCGGTGGCCAGGGGCCGGCAGCGGGAGCGGTGGCTATTGCCGGCCTCCGTTCGGGCGCCTGCGATTCGCTCGCTGCCGCGCCTGTCGCTGTGGCCGGCGCATGGGCATCGGCAACTGCCGCATGCGCTGCAGCAGCGGGCGCAGGCGCCCGGCGCGCCAGCTCGGTCGGGACGCAGTGCTTCATGTTCAGTGAGGCCGCGGCTGGCAACTGGCGCGGCGCTGCCGTGGCTGAAGCGCGCGCGCCGCTTGCCAAGGCCGCAAGCCTCCCTACGCAGGCGTCCGTGGCGCTCAGTTACACAGCCCTGGCGCGCCCTGTCTGGGCGCAGCGCCCGCGCAGCGCCTCCCGCGCGCACGCGGCGGCGGCAGCGGGCGACGCCCGCGGGCCGCGGCGGCTCAACAGCGCGCCCGCAGGCTGGGGCGCGGCCGCGGCGGGCGCGGGCAGGCCGTCCTCCGCCGGCGCGGCATGGCCCGCGCCGGGCCCGCGGCCGCGGTGGCCGACGAGCGCGCCGCCGCCGACGCCGGCCGAGCGCGAGCGCTGGGCATCGCCCGGCGGCATCCTGGAGTGGGTGCCCTGGGGTATGGCGCCGTGGCAGATGGAGCCCGTGGGCTGGCGCCCGCGCAGCGCCGCGGGCGGCGACCACGCCGGCCTTGTCCACGCAGAGGCCGGGCAGGGCGACCCTACAGCGGAGCACGCCCAGCCCCTGCTGCAGCAGGGCCGGGCGGCGGCCTGCCCGCCGGCGGCGCGCGGCGAGGCGCCCGCGCTGGACCGCCGGTTCAGCGGGCCGCACCATGCGGCGGAGCGCGCGCTGCGGCCGGCGCGGCCGCCGCAGGGCGAGGGCGCGGCGGAGGAGGAGGCCGCGCTGCGCGCGCTGTGCGAGGAGCTGCTGCGCCCGCGCTCGGCCGGGCCGCCGCGGCCGGCGGCGCCGCGCGAGCCGTGGCGGCCCACGCAGCCGCGCGCCCCCAACCTGGCCACGGCCTCGCGCGCGCGCTCGCGGCCAGAGCCCGCGCGCGCGCGCGCGGGCGCCGACGGCGGCGGCGCGTCGCCGCAGCGCGAGGCGCCGCCGGCCCTGGCCCTGTCCCCGAGCACCGCCACGCCGCGCATCGCGCGCGCCTGCCCGGCGCACGGCGGCGCCACGGGGCCGGAGCCCTCGGAGGGTCCAGCGCGCGCCGCGTCGGGCGTGCCGGAATCGGCAGGCGAGCAGCGCCGCGTGCAGGTGGGCCGTACGCATGGGGGCCAGCCACTGACGGTGGCGCCCCAGCCGGCCAGGGAGGCCCATGAGGCAGCCAGCGGGGTCCACGAGGCGGCCACACGCGCTGCCGCTACGCCTGCCGCGTGTTCGCCACAGGTGCTTTCCCTGCTGTCCAGGCCGGCTGCCTCATACAGACATGCAGGTTTTGGTGCACTTAGGCTAGGCGCAAGGCGCCGCGGTCCTCTTGCGCTAGCTTCATGTGCTGGCATGGGCTCATGCACGTGTAATTCTATAATGCTGACCTTAAGAGTCTTGTATCGCTAAGTGGCAGTGGCGGCCATTATGATCACCTCTATTGTGAATTCTACTGAACAGTAAACCTGCATAGTCCGCTGAAACGCAGGGGTCTGCCGCGCACAGAGCAAGGCGCCCTGGGATTCCAGTATGGGCGGCGGCGGCGGAGCCCCGTCGCCGCGCACGCCCCGCACGCCAGCATGGGCGGGCGGCGGGCGCGGCCGGCGCTGGGGCTGGCGGTCAGGCCGCACCTAGGGTGGGTGGCCTGACCGCAAGCCCTGCATGCCTGCATGCGAGGCGGCGGCCGCAGGGGGAGCAGGAGCTGGCGGGCGACCAGGCCAAGTCCGAGGACTGTGGCAGGCCGCAGATACATTCACACATGATACCCGGAGCAGGCTGAGGCGATGCAACGGATGGGAGCATGGTGTTGAGGACTGACAGCACAGTGTGCAAGTGCGACTGACAGCACAGTGTGCAAGTGCGCCACGGCGCAGCAAGCAGGTGGCGTGAGTACCATCCTGGGGCCGTAGTGCAGGAAGCTGAAAGTGCACAAGGACGGTTGGCCAGCAAGAGAAACCGAGATGGCCACATTTCCAACATTTTGCATGCTCGGAGGACACGTGTTGCAACTGCTTGTGGTGCAGGACGATTGTGAGCTTTATGACATAGGCAGCTGTGCTGCGTCACAGTACAAAAGGGGTTTTTGCTGCAAGGTTGGCGCTGAAGTGCATTCGGGGGCGTTACGTCAAGCTGCATGCATGCAAGGACATCGTGTTGCAGGGCACTGTGTGCTACATACTGCGTTCCAGGATGACCTGCCTTTTTGGGTACATACATTGCACTGCAGCGCTCAAGCGCTTGTTTTAACCCCTTACATTGCAGAGCCTTTACAAGGCTCTACGACCTGCATGTGACATATTGCCTGTTTGCTATGCTTACGCTGTGCTGGCGCTGCAGTGGTTTGGTGAGACAAGGTGAGACAAAGGGTGAGAGGACCGGGCTGGCCGTGACATATTAGAGTGCGTTTGTGTTGGTGCATATGTGGGGTATGTGAAGCATCGACACATTCGCTACATTCTGATGCATACCGCCTCACTTTGATATGGCAGCCAGTTGTTTGTGCAGCACATGCCGCTGCACAAGCTGCCGCCACAAACCAGTCATTTGCCAACCTACTCTCGAGTGATAAATAATTACTTGCGTCGCCACCAATACAGGTTCCGTCCTCGACTGCCGCCTGCTCAACATGAAGGAGGTCTCAGGCCAGACAATCTTTTGGCAGACCTGTTCTTTGTGCTTGACATGGTTCATGCCTGCCAGGAATGTGCTACACGCAACAGCAAACCCACATGTTGAAGGCAGGCACGTGTTTTGCAAGGGACTCGACAGCAAAGCTGCAGCCGCAATGCGACATGGTAGCACCATGCCGGGATGCTGGACCCACACCTCGCATGTCCCTCCCTCGCACGTGCTCATCATGCATCATGCACTAGGACCCAAACAACTACTTGCTCCCAAGTTCTTACTTGAAAAAGTCATTCTAGATGATGGGCTGCACTGACAGCAACAGTCAATGCCATGAGGTCCATCAATGCAGGGGCCCGCACATCACCTGCACTTCAGGAATGGAGCACGGGCAAAATAACCATGGTGCAGACCCGCAGCGAGCGCCACAAGCCGCACAAGCTCTGCACGCCGCACAGACTTGCAGCGGGGCCTGACACCCTGCGCATGTTAACGGCAAGATCCAGTAGCAGAGCGTGCAGTATGCCGCCGCCCTTGCGGCACCGCTGCAGCGCACCCGGCTGCATGAACCAGCATACAGCGCCACAAGGGCAGGCAAGAGTGCACGAGGACCCGCGCTCAGGCGGCGTGCCGTGCCCTCGCTGTCTCGACCTTTGCTTCGTGGTTTCTGCAGCGGCATCGCGTGTAGCGGCAGCTAGAACAGGCGCGACGCGCGCAGCGCCTCCGCGGCGCACTCGGCGTCGCTGATGCGCAGCTGGCTGGCGCAGTCGGCGTACAGCGCGGCGACCGCCGGCCCGGTCTCCGCTGGGAACTTTCGCCCGAGCAGCGTGCACTCGTAGCCCAGCGTGTGCGCGTACTCCACCGGCTGCCGGCCGCACGCGGCCGGCGCAAGCGCATCCGCCGCCACAAATTGCTCCGCCGCGGTGGATATGGCGGGCGGCGCCAGGCAGGTTGCCTGCGTCTTGCGCATCTGCCGGATGCTGCGCACGCAGGAAAAGGCCTCGGCGCGTCGGAGCGGAGGGGCTGTAGACGCGCAGGCCGCCGATACTCTAGCCCGCAGGAGAGGCGCGTACCCCGGTGCGGTGCGGCGGTGTGCGGCGGCCAGCAGCAAGCTGAGGGCAGCTGGAGGGTAAGCTGGAGGGCAGCTTGAGGGCAAACTGGAGGGTAGCTTGAGGGTACCTGGAGGGCAGCCTGGAGGGCAAGCTGGAGGGTAAGCTGGAGGGCAGCTCTGGAGGGCAAGCTGCAGGGTAAGCTGGAGGGCAAGCTGGTGGGCAGGGAGATGAGTACTGTACCCATGCGCTGACAACACTGCAGCGCAGCGGCACTCGAGCTCGCAGCCCACAGGCTCTTCCACACAACTCGCAGGGAGCGCGCGCGTCTGCTGGGCCGGCGAGGAGGCCAGCGCAGGGGGCCGCACAGCTTGGCGTTGACCTCCTGCGGCGCCCAGGCCTTGGGGTGCGAGTCGCCCCAGCGCTCCCAGTGCGCGTACGTGATGCCGCCCAGGCAGTCGGTCTCGTTGTCGCGCCCGTGCGTCGCCAGCAGCGTGGCAAAGTAGTGCTCGTCGCTGTAGCAGTCACGGAAGCTGCGCGCGTGTGCGCGCCCCCCTGTTCACCAGGCCTCGCAGCGCGGCCGGCGGTGATCATTTAGGGTACAGCCAGGGTTGCCCTTCCCTTCTGTGCGCTGCCGGCACGGCCAGGCGGGCCAGCAGGCGCGAGCAAGCGTGTTGTGGCTCATCCCATATAGCGCAACCAACCTCAGGGGCGGAGACGCAAAGGCCGCACTAGCCATCCTCGCTTGTGACGTAGCAGCTTTGTACGGACATCTTACTTTCCGTCCTGGCTTTGCGAGTGGATACGCAGTGTGCTTGTATAGGCGCTTCGCCAGCACAAAAAGCAAGAGGCGCACTAGCCGTCCTCGTATGTGACGTAGCACCAGTTGACAAACACGTTCTCCAGCGCCTTGTCCAGCGCGGCGATGTGCGCGTGCTCGCGGTTGATCGCGATCCTGCGCGCGCGCGGCCGCGTGAGCGCGCGCCTGGCGGCCGCCGCGTGCGCGCCCTGCGCACGGCCAGCTCTGCCGGGCGCGCACATCGGCCGCGCATGCTGCCGCGGACGCGCTGCGAGGCTTGCGCTCGCAGCACGCAGCAGGCGCTAAATAGAGGCACGCCCTGCGGGGCCAAGGGTTGCGAGCATGCAGGAGCTATGCTGCGCATGCCGCCAGTGCATGCGCAGCACTTTTACACACAGGTGTGACCGCGGCCGCTCGGCGGGCGCTCAAGCTGGCGCATCAAGCAGGCAAGACGGCGAGCGCGGGGCCCCGCGTGCGCGCGCGCACCACTGGCTGCTCTTCCGCCAGTGGCTCAGCTTGAACCAGCTGGTCTCCATCTTGGGCGTCCAGCGGTGCCGGCTCTGGTCCATGAACCAGGACCCCACGCCGCGCGCCTGCGCGCCGCCCTTTCAGTCGCATATTTTTTCTTTCCTGGGCTCCTCCCACAGGCCTGGTGAAGAGCAGATTGCTGCAATCCATCCCAGGCACAGCTGGTCGCTGGCGCGCTTGTGTCAGCATGCTGGCAGTCCCAGCCGCCCTTGTTCTGCATGCACCCAAGAATGACTTTGTGTCACAGCATGCAATGTCTGGGGTCTTGCGGAGAGTGTGCTCGACTGATGCGCGCAACACTTACTGGAGCATGCTTGGCCAATGGGTTAGCGAGGCTCTCCAAGCGCCCGATGATCCCACCTTTCATAGTTGGTTCTGCAACACAAGCGCTATGTGGAGGCTGTGCTCTGCCTCTTTGAGCCTCCCACCAACGTCTGCTGTCGCGCGGCAGCGCGCGGGGCCGGCGGCGGCGCACCCTAAAGCCGTTGCAGACGTTGATGCGGGACAGGCGCTCCGACATGAGCGCGGACCACAGCGCGGTCGGCGGGTACAGCGGGATCCCCGACTCGGACATCAGCACAAACTTCTGGTTGAGCGGGTCGGCCAGCGCGGCGCGCAGGAGTGCCTGCCGGCAAGCCAGGCAGCGTCACCGCGCAGCCGGCCAGGCCTGCAGAGCCAGAAGGGCAGAGGCAGGGCTGCACGCGCCGGCCATGCTTTTGTGGACGGCTGGATCCTGAGCCGCCTGTCCGACCCTAGCTCAAACCCTGTGAGAGCGCCTGATCCAGCCCAAACCTGAGGGGTGGCTAGACTGCATGCGAGCGCGTCAGATACATGCGTGCATGAGCGCCGCCTTCGCGCCGCGCCGCCCCCCTCTTCATCCTCGCCGCACAGGCTCCTCGCCTGGCAGGAGCGAGCGCTGCCGGCCGCGCCGCGCCGCGCACCTTGGTGGCGTTCACTAGCGAGAAGGTGCCCCACTTGACCTCCACGCGCTCGGCGATGTCCCGGCCGTGGAATACGTGCCCTGGGGGGAACCCTGCGCGGCCGCGCGCATGCACAGCCGCTTGGCAACGTGTCTGACTCTGCTGCACAGCTCCGCCTGCACCGTTTCCAATTCGATGGTCTGCTCACGGCGGCGAGCGGTATGCCAGCACTGCTGAGCTCACAACACCTGCGGCCTGTCGAAGGCGGCGGGCCACGCAGCCCCGCAGCCATCACGCTGCGCGCGGGCAGGGCCCGCGCGCAGCCGGGGCGGGGGCGTGCAGGCCTGTGACGACCCTGGCATCCTGTCCATGCGCGCAGCACGGCCAGCAGGAAACAGGCACGCGCCCGCCGCACAGACCCCGCACCACAAATGGCCTCGCCGTGCTGCAGTCCCCGCCCTACCCTAATCCTATCCCTGGGCCCGCGCGCGCACCCGTGAAGCCCTCCTCATTGGTGCCGACATGCACGTACGCGCTGAAGAGGCGCTGCTGCGCGAGCGGCCCGCCGCCGCCGCCGCCCTCCGCGGCCGCGCCGCAGGCGGCCGCCACGCGCGACAGCCATGCCGCGTCTGCCGGCCCCGCAACGCGCGCTCACGGCCGAGCGCGCAACCGGACCAGGGCTGCAGCCGTTGCCCGGCCGATGCACGCGCCCCAAGAGGGCCGCCTCCCCAGTCAGCAACACCATTGGTTCGGGAAAGGCGCGGACGGCGCACCGCAGCCGCCCGCCTGCACGGCGGACAGCGGCACGCGCCCGGCGGCCGCGCGCAGCCAGATCTCCCACATGGGCGCCTGGGGCAGCACGCCGCGCGTCAGGAACATCAGTGCCACCTGCGCGCGCACCCGTAACAGCGGCTCACTGCACATCCCTGTTACGGCCGCTCAGTGCACACGCCTCACGTACCGGCGCAGCTTAGTGCATAAGCCGTACAGTGCCACGCGCGTGCGCTCCCTGTGACAGCGCCTCAGCGCACAACCCGTAACCTGAGCGCACAACCCGTAAACTGAGGTGCGTCAAACTCAGCAAGCCATTCGCGCGCGTCACACGCCAAACTTGATCCTCGTGAGTGGCGCTGTGCGCACTTTCTCTATCTGTGGCGTATCATGGTATATGGGCCGTTCGAGCACCTCACATGCAACAATCAGTCCTTAAGCAAGGGGCTCCTGCGCCACACCGCAACGCAAACCAGGCCCTCTTTGTACGTCGGGCACAAGCGCCAGGCGCAGGGGCAGCGCCGCAAGGGCGGGCGACACCTTGGGCACGCGCAGCAGCTTGGAGCACTCGGTGATGCCCTCGGGCGGCGGGCTGATGGCGCTCCTGCGCCGCGAGCGCGTGTCAGAGCCATGGCAGGTGCCGTGGTGGCGGCGCTGCGCAGCGTTCGGGGCGCTCGTCTGTCGAGCAGTCCGCGCGCGCGGCCTTGGCGCTCTTGCACCTGACCCAGGGCCGGGCGCCCTGTCCTCCGGCGCACAATCGAGGCGGCGGCCGCGCCGCGCCTATCCTGTCCGCAACCTCTGTCCGGCCACCGGCTAGCCACCCAGCCTGCACAGCTACCAACCCTGTACTCGTTGGCGTATTGCGCACGCCCTTCGCAACAGATAGGGTTAGGAGTAAGGGGTGCGTTACCCTATGCATAACCCCGCATGATCCCAGATGGAGAGGGGCGAGCCACCTGTGCTCTAGCACGTAGTCCAGCGCCGCGGCCGCGTTGTGCGCCCAGTACGCCTGTACCGCCGTTGCGTCCTCGTCGTCAGGCGGCAGGCGCGCGTACGCGGGCGGCCAATACAGGCCCCCGCTCGCGTTGCCTGCAACCACAGGCGCCGCCCTTCACGCCCGCTGCATCAGAGTGAACACCATGACGTCCTACTGTGCTCGCCAGCAGGGACCCACCACGGGCAGGGAGCCTACCACGGCGCTCGCATCTGCATGCTGACTGGGAACGCGGCCGCCCAAGGCGCCAGTGTGACTGCCCCAAGCTCCCTGTTTTACCAGAACCGCATTGTGGCGACCATGGGCCCACCACAGGCACGCCCAGGGTCGGACACGCGGGCACGCCCAGAGTAGTGCTCTGCGCCGCCTTCGCCGCTGCCTGGCCCCTTAAACCCTGTCTAGCACAAACCCCGGCTCGCTTGATACCCCACGTCACCTGACACGAGCTGGTTCAGCGCCGCTGCCTGACCTCCTGAACCCTGTTTGGCAAAGAACCCTGGCTCGCTCAATACCCCGTCACCTGACACGAGCTGGTCCAGGGCAGCGTGCTGCGCGGCGAGCGCCGCCGCCGCCGCCAGGCTCGCGGCCGACGGCTTTGGCATTGCGGCGAGGCGGCCCGGCGCCGCCAGCCCTGCCGCGCCCTGGCTCGGCTGCGCGCCCGGCTCCTGCCCCGCCGCCACCTGGCGCGCCCACACAGCGGTGAGGCGCAACGCTCCCTGCTGCGCTCGTTGGCAGCGGCATGGTACCCCGCAGCGTACTCATCCTGAGGGTGTTCGCGTTGCAACCCGGTGCCAACGTTACACACGAGCCCCGCGGCCTGCAGAGCCCTTGCAGATGCAGCCACACCGCTGCGTACCACAGGTGCGTTGCGCACGCGACTCTTGGCGCGAATAGGGCATGGCCATGCTCTGTCATATAAGCATGAGCATCGGCAAGCGCTGGAGCTAGGGCACGCGCTGTCCTGATCCAGAGGGTAGAGCAGACAACCCTATCCTGGCTCAGCCCAGAGAGAACGCACGTCGCTACCAGGCTCGCCCCCCAGCACGGCGCGGCGGACCAGGTCCTTGCTCGCCGCGCCGGTGCCGTCCACGACCTTGCCGTAGAGCCGCCCCTGCCGCACGCGCAGCGCCGCGCTTGACGTGCGCTCGAACACAGCCGCGCGCGCCCACCATTGGCACTCTCAGCGCAGGGGACAGGTCGTCTGTTAGCGAGTCATACATCAGGCACATGCACGTGACCACACGGGCCCTTGCCCAGGAGTGAGCACAGGCCCGGAGGCTGGGCCCAGACCGCGCGAGCCGGCCACGCTGCGGTGGACCGCCGCGCGCGCAGGGGGGCAGCGGCCGGGGCGGGGCTGGGGCCGCGCACGCCGCGCTGGAAGATGCCGGCCACGCCGCCGCTGCGCCGCAGCCCGGAGCCCAGCAGGCCCCAAAGGGGGTGAAGTGGGGCAGGGGGCGGGCGGGCCGCGCACGCCGCGCTGGAAGATGCTGGCCACGCCGCCGCTGCGCCGCAGCCCGAAGCCCAGCACGCCCAGCAGCACCAGGTTGGCCAGCACGACCAGGCCCACCATGCTCCACATGCGCAGCGAGCGCCCCTGCGCGGCCGCGCGCGCGCGCTCGCATGGCCAGGCATGCCGTGCTGTGCCCTGGCCTGCTCGCCAGGTCGGCGAGCGGGCGCCTGGTGCCGCATGGTCTGCGCGCAAGTGGTTGTCTGCCGGCGGTATGTTCCGTGAGAGATGCCATGGACTTTGGTGTGAATACATGCGTGGGGCAAGTGCAGAGTGTGGGCACAGTCTGCGGGCACAGCCGCGCCATCCTCAGCGAGCAGCAAATTATGCACGAGCCATGTGGCTTGGCCAGCATGCAGGAGAGGCGGCTGACGCTCAGCGGGGCGTGCCTGCGTCTTTGACGCGCCAGATTGCACCGGCGACTGCGGCCACGCGCCCGAACTGCTCGGGCCGGACATCGGGCTGCTCGCCGCGCGCCCCGCGGCCATGGCAAATTCTGGAGCGCTGTCAGCCGCGCACGCCGCGCTGCACGTGCGCGCTCACGCGCGCTGGCGACGACGTCGAGCTGGCTAGCTTGCTGGGCCTGTGGCGCTCCCAGGTCCTAGCCTGCAAGGCTGTGGTGCCGCGCCCGCGGCGAGCTGCACAGACGTCCTGGCTGTAGGGGCAGCTCCGGGCCGACGCGCTCTCAGGCGCGCGCACGAGGCACACATGGGGCACCGAGCTCAGCCGCCTCCATGTCACGCGCCGGAGCCTCCGAGAGGCCGCGCGCCGCGCTTGCCGCGCAGACAGGGGGGTCCCAGCGCCGCACGCCGCTGCCGCCTGGCGCGCGCGCCTTTGCGGCGGAAGAGGGCCGCGCGGCACAAGCTGTTGCGGGCCGACCGCTAGCAGACCGCGGGCCACACTCCACCCTGCTGCGGCGTGTGCTCGCGGCGGCCCACCCGGAGGAGAGGCAAAGCTGCGCTGTCCTCGGCTGGCTCCCAGCGGGTGCGCTGGCCGCAGCTCAACTTGCGGGGCGGGACTCTGCTCGAGGGCGGCGCTGGCGCCGCGCGGCAGCCCTTAGTGGAGCCACACTTGCACCGCGGTGGCCCCTCACAGCATCCGTATCGAGCGCAGGCCGTCCAGACGCAGCAGCGTGCAAGCAGGTGTCAACCAGTGTGTGCCACCTGCGCAGCAGTTGCCACAACAGCTAGAACAAAACCTTCTGCTACCGTGCCAGCAACAAGGCGCGTGCGCTCGCTCCCCTTCACGCTAACGGGAAGGTCAATCTGTCACATGCTTGGAAAGCTCATTCAATCCAAGCATCCAAGCAAGAAGTGCTTCGGCAATCCGGCCAGGCCAGTCGCACCGGGATGCAGATGATCACACTGTCAGAGTGGTTCCTGGTGCAAAACCAGCAAGCTGCGCCCACAGTTTCCAGGTCAGTGCACCAGCAACGTCCGCGACAATCTTTCTTGTGCACTCTAGGCAGCTCCAGTCCCGCACTCCCTTGTCCTACGCCCAAGGGCACAGCCCTGGGTGGCAAGGCCATTGCACCCTTGTATTAGGTAATCATCATCCGGCCCGGCTGCTTCCCCAGGCCCCCAGCATTCTCCTCAACTCCCCACCGCCTCTGTCTCGCATACCGACAGTTGGGTGGTGACCGGCCGTGGCTGACTCAAGCACTGGAGAAGAGTTGGGCGCTGCCTCGCGTGGTGCAGAGCTGATTGCAGAGTCGGGCGCACGCGACATGACAAGCGTGTCAGAGCTGGGCACCCTCAACCTGAGCACACTGCAGAGCTTCCCGCTCGAGGGAAATGATGCCCTGGATGTCGACCTCGCCAGCGTCTTTCCCGAGACAGGTGCGCGCTGCGCGCACCGGTGGCTGCGCAGCAGCGCCGGCGACGTGCTGAGCGGGGGTTTTTGGCATGGCGCCTGACAGTCACTGGGGGCTGGCCGACACTGAGGTCTGCCCCAACACGTTTCCCTCTGCGGGCGCGCAGCAAACGGCGAGGAGTTTGTGCCAGTCGAGAGCTTTTTCCAGGCGTACGTAGATGCGCTGTCAGACCCGCCGCAGGTGCCAGCAAGAGAGGTTCCGGGTGCGCCCTTCGCCATGCTTGTGCGCATTGACCTGCTGCTGCCTCGCGGTCTGCTGCACAGCTCCGCGTTGGTGCTCACGCAGTACCTCGACCGGGCGCAGGCATAGGGACGCTGCTGCCCGGGGACGTGTACATGCATTCCGGGTGCGCAAGTCCCGCGGGCTTGCCCACCCCCCGTGCCAGGGCCATGCCTGTGATCCAGCTTTAGCTGCACCTTCCGACCAGCACTGTACCAGGTGGGTTCAGCGCTGGATGCCGAGGGGCGCTGCATTGCTGCCTGCGCCTGGTATCTCGACAAAACTGGCCGCGCACATGGTTACGCCAACAGTGGGTGCCGACGCCCCCTGGCCTGGTGCGCCCAGGACGCAGGAGGCCAACGGCCTGCCGCAGATGCGGGGCGGCGGCATTGCGCCCATGGCCGGCGTGGAGCTGGGCGCGGCAGGCACATCGCCGAGCGCCGCGCCCAACGTGGTCACCAGCGGCTTTGACCTCCGCGGGCCCAGCGGCTCGCAGGCGCGCACCACACATCCTGTTGTAGAGCTGTAAAATAAAGCTGGCGGCGTGCGATGTGGCGGTGCAGCGGTGTCTGGCACGTGCCCGAAGCGTGCTGGCGTGCCCGCGAGCCACTGCGCGGGCCGTTCCCTGGACGGCAGCAAGGAGCGTGCGCTGAGTGCGACTTGAGCACAGCGAGCCGTCATGCGCTGAGCGCCGTTCTGGCCAACAGCTGAGAGGTTCAGCGGCCGCGACGCGGCTCCGGCACGAGCTGGTTGATTGGCGCACGAGCAGCAGCGCGGGTATTACGCCTGGCGGCAACGACGTGGCCTGTGTAAGTGGCGGCTGTTGCTGAGGTGGCGCTGACAGCAAGGGGCGTGCCGGCGCGGGGCAGGGCTCGGGGACGAGCTGGCGGCAGCTGGTGCGCGCGAGCCACAGCGAGGGCGACGACTCGGGCGGCGGCGAGGAGGACGTGCTGGACGCCGGCGCGATGGACGGCGCCGGCGCGGCGCCGACCCGCGGCGGCCGGGCGCGCACCGGCGTGCGGCAGGACACCAAGACCAAGCGCAACGCGAAGCAGCAGGCGCAGAACAAGCAGGCGCGCGGCCGGCGCCGCGCGCCGCGCGCTCAGGCGCATCCCCGCAGGGCGGCGTGCCGTGCGCAAATCAAGCAGGAGGAGGGACAGCGGGGAGTAGTTCCGCTGGTGCCCCCTTTCGTGCGCGAGCGCAAGCCTTTCTGACATACCACTGCCCTCCGGATGCCACATCGCATGCCCTGTAGCGCCATTGCAGTTGGGCTTGGTGGAAGGACGTATACTCACTGGGGGAGCCTTCCCTGCCGCGGTGTGCCAACGCATCGGCGGATGCGGGTGCGGCGCTGCCAGGCACTCTGGCCTGATGCGGGGCCTCGTGGGCGGCGGCGCGCGCAGGCGCAGCAGCGTTACCGCGAGCGGCGCAAGCAGCGCTTCATCGAGCTGGAGGCCACGCTGGACAGCATGAGCGCGCGGCTGGCGCAGCTGCAGGGCGTGCAGCAGCAGAACCAGGCGCTGCAGGAGCAGATGGGGGAGCTGGGCGCGCTGCTGCGCGCCAAGGAGGCGGAGCTCGCGCGCGTGCACTCGCAGCTCGCGGCGTCGTCAGAGGGCGGCAGCGCAGACACGCCGCTTGCATTCCAGGACGGCACCGGGGAGGTGCGTATGAATCGAATTCAGGCGCTGGTCTGTGTTCACCGGCCTGAGCTGCCCTAACCCTAGGCTGTGACGGCACCTGCTTGTTGTGGACGTCTGCCTCGCTTGCATACAGCGAAAGTAAGGGTCTTGCGGGAATGTCGCAGCCACCTTGCAACTGTCCGCCGTTCGCCGTTGAGCAGTCGAAGACCAGCGCACTCACGCTCACGTGGCGAGTCTGACGCCTGTACTTGCGACCCGCTGCGCGCAGATCGACAGCGTGCTGGAGCCCGCGGCGGAGGCCAAGCAGCGCAAGCGGCAGGCGACCGAGGCGGAGATCGCGGCGTACATGCGCGACCGCGCCGAGAACGTCGCGCGCGTGCGCGCCTTCGTGGAGCAGCACAACCTGCGCGCGGCGGACCCGCTCGGTGCGCAGCATAGGGGCCAAGCCCGCGGGGTTCACACGGATTCTGCTGGCATGGTGTGCCGCGCGCGCGGCGTGTGGTGACATCATGCAGGGGCCGGCAAGCCTGTGCAGGCAAGTCCAAGCTGTCAAGCCATTTTTGCTTGTGTGCTGCCATGTTCACTTGGGCGCGCTCGTCGTTGCGCTGTGCTGACCAGCGCGGGTGTGCGCGGCCAGGCAACGGCGTGCCCGCGGACATGGTGGCAAGCGTGAAGCAGCTGGTGTCGGTGTCCAACGGCATGTGCCAGCGCGCGATGCGCGCCGAGGGCGTCAAGGCGCGGCCGCGGGACGCGCGTGGGCCTGGAAGTCAGTTGTTGTGTGGCATGCTGAACGTGGTGGAGCGCGCGCGGGAACGTGGGGCTGGGCTCCACGCGGGTCAGGCAGAGCAGAGGCTGTTGCCGCCGCCGGTACCGGGAGCTCTGCCCAGCATGGCAGGCTAGAGCCAGTGCACATAGTGACCCTCACAGAGGCGGTGCCGCAGAGATGCTGACTGTGAAGGATATGCATGCGTGGGTGCTGCAGCTGTGTACTCTGTCATGCGCTTGCACTGGAAAGCTAGAGTACGCAGTGCTATCCATGGCAGCAGTGTATGGCAGGAGTTGCCTGTGCTTGCCCGTCTCTCCTCTGCAGCAAGACGTCGGGTGCACGCAAAGAATTTCAATTTATCAAATGTATGCGGGAATGCGGCGCAGGTGCTGGCGCTGATGAGCAAGGACCTGACGCACATGACGCGCATCGAGTGCCACAAGCTGCGCGCCAAGTGGACGCACATCCTGGGCGTGCTGCGCCTCAACGGCGCGCAGAGCCGGCAGCTGGTCGAGCTGCGCAAGAGCCACCTGGCCAACCTGCGCGTGCTGTACGAGGACCGCCAGCGCCTCAACATGCAGGCGCGGCGCACACGATGCGGCGGAACTTCAAGGCCTGCTTTGCGGCGCTTCGACCGCATGCGCAATGCGTGTCTTTTTTCAATGGCACAGAGCGCGTGGCTGCTGTGAAGTGCGGCAACTGCCGTGCCTCGATAGGCTGCGCGCAGCGCTGATGCCGCCTGTTTGGCTCTGTGCCATTATGTCGGTCTGTACGCACTGCAAGCCCGATGACTGCGGCCTTGCAGGGCCGAGGGGGCCGCGGCTGAGGTGCGGCGGCGCGCGCAGGCCATGGGCCTCATGCTGCCGTCGCAGCGCGAGGACGCGCCGGACGACCCAGTCGCCGCCAAGCTGGAGTGCATGACGCTGAACGGTGCGCGCGCGGCCGCCCTGCTGCGCGCTCCGCCTGGCTAATAGGTTATAGGGTTAGGGTTAGGGATGACTGCCGGTGCAGGCTGCTGCTGTGCACGATGCAACGCTGAGCACATCATGTGCAGGGCTCTGCCGTGCTGGGTTGGGAGGCAGGCGCTGACAGTGGTCAGGAAAGAGAGGGCGTTGAAGGCATCTGCCATGGTGCAAGCTACCAGTTAAAAGGGCTCCAGCTGAGTTGTCTGAGTTGTTCCTGTGTGGCTGAGGATGCCACTGCGGCGCAGGGTACATGCACTGCGCGCGCACGCACGTGCGGCTGGACGAGGTGCTGGACAGCATCCGGGACAACCTGCGCCGCGAGCAGAAGACCGTGATGGAGCTCAACTGTGCGCAGCCCTGCTTTCCTTTTTCCGCAACCAGGCGTGTGGAATGCAGAGCTTATGGGGACGTGCAGAGGCGGGCTGGTCACTTGCGCATACGAGGTTGTAAGGCTGACTGGCGGCTTCGCATGGTGCCACGCAAATCGGCGCTGGACGGGTACGTGCCCATCTGTTGCTGATGCGCAAGTCTTGGCAATGCGCAGGTGTCACGCTGAACCGCGTGCTGTCGCCCATCCAGGCTGCGCTGTTCGTGGTTGAGGTGCGCCTGCGTCCAGGAAGCAGGCCTGCGCCCGTGCTACGGACCGTGCTTGCGCACCTTGCCATGCTCTGTGCCTGAGGAGTTGAAGTGGCTGAAGCTCTGTTGCTTCTGATCCGCCCCGTAGCATACTGGTGTTCCAACCCGACAACCAGGACTGCTGTAGCCTCAGCTTGGCCATCTAGCGCTGGGCATGTCGTGTGTGTGTCGCATTGCACAACTGCAACACCCCTCCGCAAGGGCTGCAAGGGCTGCCTTCTTTTTTGCCACGTAACTCGCCCTGCCCTTGCGCTTACATGCCCTTGGGAAGGCATGCAATGCCCTTGGAAGGCATGCCCTTGGGAAGGCATGCTGGGCTGTGGCATCTGCCTCGTGGCTGCCGTGCTGAAGACCTGCCGATGGGCGCACCTCACCCTAGCCCGCTCCTGCGCAGGCGTACCCGGGGCACTGCGACTGCCTCGCGCTCGCCAACATCCAGGCCTCGCTGATGAACATCGCGGACGCAAACCCGCTGCACCATTGCGACGGCTACCCGGACACCAAGCCTAATCTGGCGGACATGCGCGTGCCCTCCGACAAGTCCGACACCGTCCCGGTCAGCCTCCAGGCGCTGCACGCGAGCCTCTCGTAGCGTGGCCACATGTGGGTACGGGTAGGTTTAGCCTGTGACCCCTGGCTCATGCCCGGCAGCGCACGCTCACATGCACCGGCAGGCACAAGGCCATGGCCGCAACAGCGGGTGCTGCCGGGCTGATCAGCGTGCCGGGAATGCACTCTCTTGTTGACATGCCGGTGCCTGCTGCTGGCAAGGGAGCAGCACTGTAACCACGCGCGCTCGAGCCTTTGCTTTTGCTTGCTTTGTTAGACCTGCATATACCTATGTGACTACATCTTTCTTGCACTCTCTGCTTGCCACTTGGCATGTTGCGCAGCAGCCTGCAGCCAGCCGAGCAGGCTTGGGCGGCGCATCGTTACCTATTCCGACTCAGCGCACAGAACGGAAGCGGTTATGGGGCTTCTGGGCGGGCCAATCAGATGACAGGTCTCATGGTGATGATGCGAATGTCATGCCAGCCCAAGGTGTTTTGCATTTTTACGGGGACCACTTCATGTGGTGGCCTGCCTTGCAGAGTGCGCTGCGTCCATCGGCTGGTGGCCAGCGCCCTGCTTTGCCCAGGTGCTGCATCAGCAAGTTGCCTGTCGCGTCAACCAGCAGCACGCACCCCTGAGGCACCTGTGTAGTCAAGCTGCGCTGTCGCGGTGCCAGACAAGGTGGTGTGAAGGTGTGCCGGGCACGCGGGTTTTGTAGGTTCATGCACCAACGTGTGGAGGAAAGGGACACTGACAGGAAGCTCTGCAGCGAAGGGCCTCTACACTATTATAGATCTCCTGGTCGCTGGTGTGAGGCTTGTGGCCACGAGTTGATTTGAGCAGACAACCTGTTGAAAGGCCTTGTGTCAGGCTATCTTGAGTCCGTTTTCCCAAACTTGCTGGTGAGAAATGCAAGGTTGGCGTGGCGACAGCACTGCACCTATGGCAGGGGACTGTGTGTGGACCGTTTGTCTGTTGCTGTAGCATATCTAGTACTGGTGTGCTCCAGTCGGTCCTGTTTGTGTTTTCGAGGAGTTGTGAGGATGTGAGGGTGGTAAGTTTTCCGGGTGCCAACCTCTTTTCATGCATGTTACCGTGTTGCAACTGTGTAGTGGCACGCGTTCCATTTCTGCCCTCCATTCCTGCCCTGTTGGCAAACAGCTCTGAGCAGGCCATGTAAAGAAGCAACGGAGGCACTGCAGGCCCTGACCAATATTCAGTGGGTGCCATGTGTGTGTCCTCAGTAGACCACCCGCCGGGGGGGATCGCGTTTAGTTTTTCCACCCATGATGCTAACCTGCCCTACGCATGCAATACGCGCTCGCTGGAAGTGCCGGTGCACAAACCACAGTGCCGCAAGAACACTCTCAGGCCCCAATTAGGCCCCCATTACAAGCACAGGCTAGAGAGCATGCGCCTCAGAACGGGATAGCACTAGTGCGGTAGCGGCATCAGCCAGGCCGCTCTCTTTGCATGATCACCTGTATTAGGCCCAAATTTTTCGACTTCAAGCAGCTGTTGGCATTGGCGCACAGAGCGCATTTCTGGATGCACACAGTGATCCAGCGCTTGCTGCACATGCAATAATATCACATGTTCAGCAAGAAAGTGATGTTTGGCAGTGATGCACAGGTAAGCTACAGTGCAGCGCTACCCATCACCTTCACGTGCTTAAACATGTTCATGCACTGCACATGCTGATGCGCTCATGCGCCCGAGCTTCTGGGCGGGACACAGCCGTTGTGGTCACCTTCTGCACACACGCACATAATGCACAAAGAACCCCGCTCGCATATATGGGAGCAGTGCACCAGGTTTGATACAGACGCTACGCTGTTACAAGAGAGTGATGACCACTGTAAACAGATCAATCAGATATATTATGTATCATACATATGAATATGCCTCGCACGCTGCAGCGCATGAGTTGAGCTGAACTTCACGCGGCCTTGCATCTTTGTACAAGAGCAGCTGCCACACCCTGATTCTTTGCATGCGCGCTCACGTGCGCGCTGCTGAGTGTCTTCTGGTCTTGCGCTGCGTGCGCGAAGCGATCATGGCGGCGGGGCGCGCGCGCAGCAGCCTCGGCGCAGCAAGCGGGCACAGACCGCCCTGAGCGCAGCCCGGCTCCAGGATCGCGTGCCCGCCCGCCGACATGGGTCGCACACAGCGCACCTCTGCATGCCAGGCATTTGCCAGAGTGCACAGCTCTGATGGCTGCATCCACGCGGCCTGCGCAGCACAGCCTGGCACAAGACAGTCCGACTCTCCTTTAGTCCTTTCTTGTTTCTCCTCGCATTTGTTAGGTGTGAGGAGCCTGACATGATGTTAGGGGCCACCATCAGTGCATGCATGGCTGCATGAACGGCTTTTTAGTTTGATTGCGTAATTATACGAGAGCAGCCAGCAGACGGTGCGTGCTGGATAAGTTTCCACACCTGCACACTTCCCAGCTCCAGGCACGTTGCAGCCCAGCCGCTCTGGCAGCAAGTGTCGAGCGCAGGCAGCCGTATGGGGCAGTTGCGCACTCAGCACGGTGGTGGCTGTATCAGGCACAGGCGCACCGCGCGGTGCTTCACCGGCACCCCGCACGACTTTTCAAACTCCCAACGGTAGCTGCAGCGTTGATGGTGCCTGGCCATCACGCGCAGGAGGTACTCCATAGGCTCCTGTGCACGGCCGCGCCAGCCAGCTCACAAGCCCGAACGTGTGCCAGTCATGCTGCAGCAGGGCGGCAGGACGTGCAGGCAAAGGTGGCAGGCGGCCTCATGTTCAGTGCTGTGTGACGGATACACCTGCATTGCGTGTGTCCACGTGCAGAGTTGTTCAGGGGTGTGGCAGGGGGGCAAGCGACCAAGCTGAAGAAGCAGGCGAGAGCTTGTGCGCTACCAGGTCAAGGAGCTCCTCTTCTGCGGGGAAGCTCCACAAAGCAATCGGCATTACCTCCTGCTCCTCCGCAAAGGCCTGGACCTTGCGCAGCTACTCCACCGCAGTGCGTCTTCGGTTGCGACACTGGGCTATTTCGCAGGTGTCCAAGTACGGCGCAAAGTCAGTGCCTGCAGTCTGCGCAGCATTCCTGTTGACTCAGTGAGGCAGAAGCCAAAGCGAGTTTGAGTCAGTGAGGCAGAAGCCAAAGCGACTCAAGGACCTGGAAGAACCCCGAGCCACCTCGGATAGGACAGGACAGACAGAAGATAATAAAGACAGGACCTGCAAAAGTGCGCACGTCCCGTCATCCAATCTTTGCAAGCAGTGCTGCAGGCAACCGCACGATGCAGTAAGTCATGCAGGCAATAAACGCCGCAAGCGTTCCTGCAGCAAACGCGTGCGGCAACGGGCGGCGCCAACACACACGCCTACACTGGTAAGCCTCACATACGTGCCGCTGGCTCTGACTGCAGCTCAAATAGCAGTTGACAGCGCTTGCCGCCCAGCGCTGCAGATAGCTACTCACGCATGGATGTTTCTCGCAGGTGCAGCTGCGCACGCTATCAGCAGCGACCTGTGCTGCTGCTTGGGAGCCGGGACTGCTGCGGGCGCGCCCGGGCCGGCGGTCACGCGGCCGCCACAGGGAGGAGCGCGCGCTGCCATGCAAGCGCCTGGGCCGCGGTGGCCGCGGAGGCGCCCGCCGCGGCGCCAGCCCTGGCGAGCCGCGCAGACCTGACCGCGTGCCACACGCCGGTCGAGGTCTGCCTGGTCGACACGCTGCCGCTTGCGGTGCGGCGCCGCGCCCGGGCGTGCGCTCAGGCTGCCCGCTCCCCGGGTGAAGTAGGGTAGGGTACGGCTCAGGCAGCAGCGCGCCGCCGACGCGTCTGCAGCAAGTGCCAGGCTGCGGCGGCCTGCGGCTGGCTCGCGGCCCGCCCGCCCGCTGAGCCGGGGCGCGGGGCGCAGCTGGACTGGGGTGAGGCGCTGGAGCGGCTGGGCGAGGCGGTGCGGCGCGCGGAGCGCCGCCACGCGCACCGCGCGAGCGGGCTGCTGCGCATTGAGGTGCGAGGCCTGCTTCGCGGCCTGGCCTGCGGCGTCGCGCCGCCGCGGCACCGCGCACCTGTGACAGCCGCGCCCGTCACCGCGCGGCGCGCAAACCTGCTCCGCAGCCCGGCCAGCGGCGGGTCGCCGTCGTCGCACCGCACACGTGCGATCAAGGCGCCGCTGCCGCGCGGCATGCGAGCGCATGCAGCAGCGGCCAGGCGGGCGGCTCTGGGCAACCCTACCCTGTACTGGACGCGCTGGACGCGTCCGGCCTGGCGCGCAGGTGCCGCTGCCGCGCGGCGCGACCGCGCTGCAGTGGCTGGCGGGCCAGCCGGCGGCCGCGGCGGCGCTGCTGCCGCGCGTGTACTTCTCGCCGCGCCGCTCGTCGGCGCCCGACACCACGGGCGGCGCGGCCGCCGCCGCCGGCGCATGTGCGGGCCCCTGCGAGCCCTGAAGACGGCAGGCCTGGAGGAGCTCGCGAGCGCGTGCCGTCCTGAGCCCCTGCATTCGCGTGGGCCTGCTGCAGCGAGCACCATGCCGCTCCCTGGGAGCTTGCTGTATCCCAGCAGGTGCGGATTGGGGTGACGCCGAGCATACCTAGTGACGGGCGCTTCCGCGCGCAGCTGGCGCCGGAGCAGTGGCAGGCGTCGGGGCGGCGTGGCTGTGGCAGGGCACCCCGGGGGCCGAGCTCGATGAGGTGCGCCTGGGCGTGACTGTCAATAATGAAGTAGACATGCTAGCATGAGTCTGGGAGGCAATGATGTGTGCTTCACTGCCTGCGCGCCCCATCAGCGTCCGGAACTTTGGGACTCAGCATGCTCCCACGCACGCGGCTTCGCCCCGCCCGCCGCGGCGGCGCTGCGCGGCAGGCGGTGGAGCAGCAGGCCGTAAACCTTGGTGCCGCGTGGACGCAGGCGGTGGTGCGCAGCATCCAGGCGTTCCTGTCGGCGGGCGCGCCGCGCGTGCGCGCGCTGGGCGGCGCGCGCTTCGACCCGGCCGCCGCGCCGGCCGCCGAGTGGGCGCCCTTCGGCTCCTTCTGCCTGCTGCTGCCGCGCCTGGAGCTGCTGGAGGCGGCCACTTGCAGCCTGCTCGCGTGCACGTTGGCCTGGCGCCCTAACTCTGAGAAAAACCCTCAGTACGTTGCGCCCCAGCCCGCGGCCGGGCGCGCGGGGTGGGGCGCGGCCGCCGACGGGGCAGCGCCTGGGGTCAACGGCGCGGCTTCCGGGGAGGCCCGGGCGGGCGGCGGTGTGGGCGGCGGCGCGGCGGGCGCTGGTCCCGCGACGCTGGCGGAGGCGGCCGCGGCGGCGCTCGCAGCGCTCGCGGCTGCGCAGGCGCCCGCGCCGCCGTCGGCGCCCTCACTGCAGGTGCACCGGCCCCCTCCGCCGCATGGTCTGCCGCTGCCGGGACCCTGGCGGCTGTCCCGCGCTCCGTGTCTCAGATCGCTTCCTTGCATGACGCCCTGTGCATGTGCATGTATGCATTTGCTGCAATCCCCGCTGGTGCCACCATGACAGGCACTGGTTGGCAGACAAGGCAGGGGGAATTTGTGATGTGTGTCAGATATAACCCTACCCTATCCTACTCTGTCAAGATAGCGAGCTCCTACGTGGCACCAGAGGCGCACGGGTGCTTGGAACGTGGTTGCGTGCAGACCGGCGCGGAGCGAAGCAGCCCCTGCTCGTCCCTCACCCCTGATGCCCGCCTCGGGCAAGCGCGCTTCTGCGTTGTGCGCGACGCCGACGCCTCGGCCTGTTTGCGCCAAAATAGGCGCGGCCGT